>SNRY01000039.1_pt1 | contig 55121 bp, 39 predicted proteins | sample 4693421 | NCBI WGS metagenome assembly SNRY01 (sample SAMN11003215, study PRJNA524138) | termite gut metagenome | isolation source: Bacteroidetes bacterial symbionts from single cell of protist host amplifed... | host: Streblomastix strix ... | reverse complement strand
TGGGACAGGACCTATTCGCGGTTTTGCAACTACGTTAATAATCGGTATCATTGTTTCGTTCTTTACCGCAGTATTTATGACACATGTACTTTATGATCATTATATGAGTAAAGACAAATGGCTGAATCTGACATTTACATCAAAGATTTCGAGAAACTTGTTATCCAATCTGCATTTTAATTTTATGAAAACCAATAGAACGGCATTCTTTGTTGTGCTGATTATTCTCTTGGTCTGTGGAGGTTCATTAGGCTATCGTGGATTAAGTCAAAGTATTGATTTTACGGGAGGACGTAATTTTAAAGTGCAATTTGAGCAGGCTGTCGAACCCGAGCAAGTGCGTGAGATGATAGCAGGTGAATTTGGTGATGCCAATGTCAGTGTTATTGCTATCGGAACCGATAAGAAAACCGTTCGTGTCAGCACCAACTACCGCATTGAAGAAAACTCGACTACAATAGATTCCGAGATTGAAGCCTATTTATACCAAACATTAAAGCCTTTACTGACTCAAAACATATCATTGGAAGTATTCATTGATCGTGAAAATCATACGGGAGGCAGTATTATCAGCTCACAGAAAGTAGGACCGAGCATCGCAGACGATATAAAAGTAGCTGCCATTTGGGCAGTGCTACTATCCTTATTGGGTATTGGCTTATATATATTGCTTCGTTTCCGCAACATTGCATACAGCATCGGTTCTGTTGCAGCATTAATTGTTGATACGATAATGATTTTTGGGGTTTACTCCTTGTTGTGGGGCTTTGTGCCTTTCTCATTGGAAGTTGACCAGGTGTTTGTCGGTGCTATCCTGACTGCAATAGGATACTCTATTAATGATAAGGTGGTAGTTTTTGACCGTGTGCGTGAATTCTTCAGATTGTATCCCAAACGCAACCTCACTCAACTGTTTAACGATTCTTTGAATACTACATTGGCACGTACTATTAACACTTCATTGTCTACTCTCATTGTGTTAGTATGTATCTTTGTATTAGGTGGTGACTCTGTTCGTAGTTTCTCTTTTGCTATGATGCTTGGGGTCATTTTCGGTACGGCATCGTCTTTGTTTGTTGCAGCACCGATTGCCTACATAATGATGAGTAAAAAGAAGGGGGAAAAAGAAAAATAAATTTTCTATACATAATATTAAAACTCAGGAAGATAATTTCATATCTCCCTGAGTTTTTGTATTTTCCAGAATGTCCATTTCATATTTATTTGAGGTAAGCAGTAGCTGCCTCAGCGCAACGCTCGCCGTCAATACCAGCCGAGACTATGCCACCAGCGTAACCTGCTCCCTCACCACAAGGGAATAAACCGTGAAATTTAACATGTTGCAAACTTTCATTATCTCGCATGATACGCACAGGGGAGGAAGTACGTGTCTCCACTCCGATTACTATCGCCTCATTGGTTAGAAATCCGTGACTTGACTTTCCAAACTGACGGAACCCCTCGGACAATCGCGTTGAAACATAGTCGGGCAACCAGAAATGCAATGGAGAAGAAATAAGTCCGGGATTATAGGAAGATTCAGGTAATGCACTACTTAACTTCTTTTGAGTAAAATCAAGCATGCGTTGTGCGGGAGCTATTTGTTTCATACCTCCTTGTATCCAGCATAGTTTTTCCAATTCTTCTTGGAAATGAAGTAACGATAATTCACCGAACCTGGCATAGTGGGGAACATCTTCGGGACGTACTTCCACGACTATTCCCGCATTGCTCCAACGTGAACCACGATTGGAAGACGACATTCCATTGACCACAACCTGTTCCGTCCCCGTAGCAGCAGACACAACGAATCCACCCGGGCACATACAAAAGCTATATACCCCCCGTCCCGCTACTTGAGTAACGAATTTATATTCTGCTGTCGGCAAATAGTTTCCCCGTCCTGCTTCATTGTGATATTGTATTTGATCTATCAGCGCGGAGGGATGTTCCAAACGCACTCCTACGGCTATTCCTTTAGCTTCGAGGGCAATGTTATTGGCAAATAGCCAACGATATACATCGCGCGCCGAATGTCCCGTAGCCAGTATTACCGGACCCAAAAACACTTCACCTGTATTTGTTTCAATTCCCTTCACTTCTTCGCCTTTAATAATCAAGGCTTCCATTCGTGTTTCAAAATGCACCTCTCCTCCGCAACCAATAATAGTACGTCGTATATTTTCAATAACTCGCGGTAATTTATCCGTTCCTATGTGCGGATGAGCATCTGTCAGAATAGAAGTTGATGCTCCATGCTGACAAAAAACATTTAATATTTTCTCTGTATTTCCGCGCTTCTTACTACGAGTATATAATTTCCCGTCGGAATAAGCTCCTGCTCCCCCCTCGCCAAAGCAATAATTAGATTCGGGATTGACTACTTGTTTACGAGATATGCAAGCTAAATCTTTCTTTCGTTCATGTACATCCTTTCCGCGCTCCACAATAATAGGACGTACACCCAGTTCTATCAATCGCAATGCGGCAAAAAGCCCACCGGGACCGGCTCCTACAATAATTACTTGCGGTTTACCTCCTACGTTATGATAGGTAACAGATTGATATTGATCATCCGTCGGCATCTCATTAATATATAAACGAACCTGCATATTTATATAGACAGTCCGTTGACGTGCGTCAACGCTTCGTTTTAAAATACGGATAGCGGTAATGCTTTCGGGCGTTATTCCTTTTTCACGAACAATGTATTGTTTGAGGGACTGTTCGTTGACTGTTTGTTCCGGCAAAAGACGAAATTGATATTCTTGAATCATGGCTTTCAAAAGAAAGAATATGTGCTCTTTCCCTACATGACAAAAATACTAATTATTTAGAATTCCGCATTGCGTGGCGTACGTGGAAAAGGTATCACATCACGAATGTTGGTCATACCCGTTACAAAAAGCAACAAACGTTCAAAACCTAAACCAAACCCCGAATGAGGAGCTGTACCAAAACGACGGGTATCCATGTACCACCAAATATCTTTTTCAGGTATTCCTACCTCTTTGGCGCGGCGGACTAATTTGTCATAATCTTCTTCACGTTGAGAACCACCGATGATTTCTCCTATCTTCGGGAAAAGAACATCCATAGCACGAACAGTTTTTCCGTCGTCATTTTGCTTCATATAGAAAGATTTTATTTCTTTTGGATAGTCAGTCAAAATTACCGGACATTTGAAATGTTTTTCCACCAGATAGCGTTCATGTTCCGAGGCAAGATCCGCACCCCAATAAATGGGAAACTCAAACTTATGCCCTTTGGCAATGGCATCTTCCAATATCTTAATACCTTCGGTATAATCTAACCGGATAAAATTCTTTGAAAGCACTGAGTTCAGGCGGTCAATCAATTCTTTATCGAACATATCGTTAAGAAATTGAATATCATCACGGCAGTTATCCAATGCCCATTGCAGACAATATTTAATAAAATCCTCCGCCAACTGCATGTTTTCTTCTATTTCGTAGAAAGCTATTTCAGGCTCAATCATCCAAAACTCTGCCAAATGACGGGGAGTATTCGAGTTTTCAGCACGGAACGTAGGACCAAAGGTATAGATAGCCCCTAATGACATAGCTGCCAACTCTCCTTCCAACTGTCCGGAAACGGTCAGACTTGCTTGCTTGCCAAAGAAGTCATCATCATAGATAATATTTCCTGATTCGTCTTTCTTCAGGTCGTACAGATTTAATGTGGTTACTTGAAACAACTGTCCCGCTCCTTCACAATCGGAAGCGGTGATGAGAGGAGTATGAAAGTAGAAAAAGCCTCTTTCATGGAAAAAGGTATGTATGGCAATAGCCATATTATGGCGGATACGGAATATCGCCCCAAACGTATTGGTACGAGGACGGAGATATGCCACTTCACGAAGGAACTCCAACGAATGACCTTTCTTTTGCAGCGGATATGTATTGTCACATGTTCCCAGTACCTCTATCTCACAGGCTTGTATTTCGGCTTTTTGACCGGAACCGACAGATTCTTTCAGTATTCCATTTACACTTAAGCATGCACCGGTAGTAATGAGCTTCAACATCTCTTCATCGAAATTCGCCAAATCAACTACTATCTGCACATTATTTATTGTAGAACCATCATTCAACGCAATAAAGTTTACTTGTTTACTCCCTCTACGAGTACGTACCCAACCTTTTACATTGACCGTAGTACCGAAATCCTCACAAGCCAAAAGATTAACAATCTTTGTTCTACTGATTTTCTCCATAATTTTATCGTGCATTTAATTATAAAGTGTTCATCTATAATTATAAAGTGTTTAAATTTGATTAGAAAATGTTGTTATGAAAACTCCGAAAGAGTTGCATATATAACAATGCTTCAATACACCGTTTTATTTGGCTCCTACGGAGCCAAATATCACTATCATTTGCTATTCCTATCAATATCCGAATCCTTCGGATTCTTTTTTAAGTAAATTTAAACAAGTTCTTAGAGTATTCATTCAAAAGACCCCATTTTTAAGAAATTAACTTCATTTTCCGTAAGGTAACGCCATTCTCCCCGTTTCAATCCTTTTTTAGTCAATCCGGCAAAAAACACGCGGTCTAATTTAATCACTTTGTAACCCAAAGATTCAAAGATACGGCGAACAATACGATTCTTCCCGGAATGAATCTCAATACCTACTTGATTACGTTTTATTTCGTCGGTATAAGCAATTTTATCAGCATGAATTTCTCCGTCTTCCAATTGAATACCGGAAGCTATCTGCTCTATATCCTGCTTGGTAATATTCTTATTTGTGCTGACATAATATATTTTTTTCTTTAAAAACTGAGGGTGAGTGAGTTTGGATACCAAATCCCCATCATTTGTCAGTAATAAAACTCCGGTTGTATTGCGGTCAAGGCGTCCCACCGGATAGATGCGTTCGTTGCATGCATCCTTTACCAAATCTATTACAGTCAGTCGCGCTTGCGGATCGTCGGAAGTCGTTACACAATCTTTCGGTTTATTAAGAAGCACATAAACTTTGCGCTCAAGGGTTACTTTTTCATTATGAAATTTCACTATGTCATCGCGCTTAATTTTTGTGCCGAGTTCCGCCACTATAACATCATTTACCGTTACTATCCCTGCTGTAATATATTCGTCGGCTTGACGACGGGAACAAACTCCTGCATTAGCCAAATATTTATTCAAACGGATAGGTTCGTTAGGGTCAAAAAACTGTAACTTATATTCTATCTGCTTCTTTTTGCTGTATTTAGCATTAGGATTATAATCTGCAGTGTGGCGAGTGACCGGACGAGAGAAACTCTGAGACTGTCTGTTGTCATCGTCGGGATTATATCTTGGCTTATAGGAAGGACGGCTTTCGCCTTCATTTTTATAGTTATTATTGTATGAAGAATTACCATCAGCATTGCTTGTTCGTTGAAAGCGAGGTCTACCGCTAGATCCACTACCCGTATTTTTCTGCCAAGGTTTGTGTTCCTCATTACTATTGTTGTTTCTCCATGGAGTTTCTCCTTGATTATAAGAACGTTGTGGACGATTATTGCCCTCACGACTATCATACGATTGATGCGGAGGATGATTGGCATCTCTGTTATAACTATTACTATAACCGGGACGTTCCCCTCTTTGTGGAGGATGATTGGCATCTCTGTTATAACCACTATTGTAACCGGAACGTTCTCCTCTTTGTGGAGGGCGATTGGCATCTTTGTTATAACTGTTATTGTAACCGGGACGTTCTCCTCTTTGTGGAGGATGATTGGCATCTCTGTTATAACCACTATTGTAACTGGAACGTTCACCTCTTTGTGGAGGACGATTGGCATCTTTGTTATAACTATTATTGTAACTGGGACGTTCACCTCTTTGTGATCCTTCACGAGAGTAGCCTTGACGTTGTGGACGTTCTATTCCTCCTTCTCTACGATAATTGTTTTCTTTTTTGACAGGATATCTATTGTCATCACGATGTGTATATCCTTCTCTATCGGAGCTTCTGTAATCGGAATGACCGGCATTCTTCTTTTCTTCTTCTTGAGAACCTTCGTTCCAAGTTTCATTTTCTGCATTCATTGTTTATTCAAATAAAATTATGACTAGAGACCTCACGGCCTCAATTATTAATTACATATAGACAATTAACCCGAAACAACTAAGTCTTTTAATTAAAGAAACATACTGTGCATATCTTTTGTTGAACTAATTTCTTAATTTTTTACTTCCTTATATCCCCGTATAGGTATGCGGAGTAATATTTTTTAATTCCTCTTTTGTTGCTTCGTTGATATTTAGTTTCTCTATAAATTCTTTCAGAGATACTTCTGTTACGGATTGATTGGTTCTCGTCAATTCCTTTAAGGCTTCATACGGGTTAGGATAACCCTCACGGCGAAGAATCGTTTGAATAGCTTCCGCCACCACACACCAGGAGTTATCCAAGTCTCTGTAAATGACACCATCATTTAACAATAGTTTCCGCAGACCTTTTAATGAACTTTGAATGGAAATGATAATATGCGCAAAAGGTACTCCTACGTTACGCAACACAGTAGAATCCGTCAAATCTCTTTGCAAACGCGATATGGGAAGTTTCGCCGCCAGATGTTCTAAAATAACATTGGCAATACCCAAATTTCCTTCCGCATTTTCAAAATCTATCGGATTGACTTTGTGCGGCATAGCACTTGAACCCACTTCTCCCGTTTTAATCTTCTGCTTGAAATATTCCATTGAGATGTATTGCCAGAAGTCGCGATTCATATCAATCATTATGGTATTCAATCGCTTCATAGCATCAAACACTGCCGAAAGATTATCATAATTGGAAATTTGCGTAGTATATTCCTCGCGCTTCAATCCCAATTTTTCAGATACGAATTTGTCGCCAAACGCTTTCCAATCTTGCTGAGGATAGGCTACGTGATGTGCATTGTAATTCCCTGTCGCTCCCCCAAACTTAGCAGTAATAGGACACGCCTTCAATAACTCCAATTGCTTTTCCAAACGATAGACAAATACCATAATCTCTTTTCCCAAACGAGTAGGAGAAGCCGGTTGTCCATGTGTTTTAGCAAGCATTGAAATGTCTTTCCATTTTTCGGCATCTGCTCTCAACTGCTCTATCAATTCTTTAATAAGGGGATAATAAACCTGCTCCAATGCTTCTTTTACAGAAAGAGGAACGGATGTATTGTTTATATCTTGTGATGTCAGCCCGAAATGAATAAATTCTTTATAATTCTTAAGGATTTCCGAGTTTTCGAATTGTTCTCTTAAAAAATATTCTACTGCTTTTACATCATGATTGGTTACGTTTTCAATGTCTTTGATATGTTGTGCATTGATTTCCGTAAAATTACGATAAATATCTCTCAAAGACTCAAATATTTCAGTTTCAATAGCTTTCAACTGAGGCAATGGGAGTTCACACAAGGCAATAAAATATTCTATCTCTACTTTGACACGGTATTTTATAAGTGCATATTCCGAAAAATATACAGCCAAAGCTTCGGCTTTCTTTCTATAACGACCGTCAATAGGAGATATTGCTGTTAATAAGTTAAGTTTCATAGCCATATCCTTGCACCGTAAATTAGGAGGTTGCAAAATTAATTCTTTTTCTTGAGTTACCATGTGTTTTACAAAAACTATATTATCTCAATTTCAATACCGCTCCTACTTCGATCACATAATCCGGTTTCTGATGATTTAATTGATATAAATTCTTTAACCGAATTCCATACGTTTGAGAAATATTGTGCATGGATTCCTCGCTTTTTACGACATGTGTCTTATAAGTTTTTTGCGCCTTTTTCTTTTTTTCATGCAAATAAAGCACATCACCGGTTAAGAGTCTGTATTCTTTAGGTAAATCATTGTATTTTATGAGATTCTTTTTACTGATGCCGAACTCCTCTCCGATACTTTCAAACGTATCTCCGTTGCAAGCCACCACATAAGCCAAATCATTGGATAAATAAACTTGATGTGGGTTTTCTAATGTAATTATAGTCCCTTTTTTCCCTTTACGATCGTATTTGTACAATTCATAATTCTCAATAATTCCTATTAGTTGCGTAGCATACGTGGGTGAGGTGGCATATCCCGCCTTTTTCAATCCGTATGCCCAACTTTTATAATCGGTTATATCCAAGCGAAATAAAAAAGCATAATGAGCTCTTTTTCTCAAAAACAAGGAATGATCTTCGTATGAATCTTTTGCATGCCGATAAACACGAAAACATTCGTCTCGAAGGTCATCATCATGTAATACCGTCCGTCCGTTCCATTCTCTTCCGCATTTTATACCGAAATGATTATTGGATTTTCGCGTGAGATTGCTTTTCCCTGCACCGCTTTCCAACAATCCTTGTGCCAACGTGATGCTGGCAGGAATTCGATACTCTTTCATTTGCTTTACAGCCCAATCACTATATTTATTGATGTATTCAACATATTGTTTATTTCTTTGTTGTGCCCATAGCGGAATGCTTATAAGAATAAACAGGAAAAAGAAAATAAAAGTTTTATAATTGTATCTATTTCTCATGTTGTTAATGACAATATTGCATACCACAAAAGTCGTAAAAATAAACCGGATAGCAAATCTTTCTATTGCTTTAATGCCTTCATTTATCGCCTATCACTTTCAACTTCCAACCTTCCCTCTTCTATTTTCAACTTTCAATTTTCATTTGGACGTGCCCCATACGGGTCAGGCTTTCCGCTGCAATCTTTCAGTGGCTTGCAGCCCCTGCAAGGATTTCCGCTTCAATCCTTCACGCAAGGATACCCCTCTAACTTCTTCCCTCTCGTTCTTGTGACAAACAAACGAGAATAGATTTGTTCTCCGGCATGGAATTTCCCGGCACTCTCTCAGCAGTTCGTAACCCATCTGAAGCGTACTTGGAGGGCTTTTTCAGGTATATATATCCGCTTGGGAAGCGGACATGGATCGGACATGAAGCGGAGAGCGATCGGACATAATACGGATATGACCCCTAAGCATGTGTGTGGGAAGCAAATTCCTTTTTCATTTACCTAAACCGGTACATTTTTATGCATCTGTGTGGAAAAATCGTTTTTATCATGTACATTTGTATCTATTTTAAAAAAACAACAATCCTATCTTTAATGGAAGCAATCGTATTCAGCGTTCTTGAACTAACTCTTTTATCGTTTTTAGGTATCCTTTGGTTAATTCAGCTTATTTATTATTTTGCTCTTTACAACAGAATACACAAACGTAGGGTTGCAATAAAGAAAAGAAAGGTTCGATTTACTCCCGAATTGTATCCTCTGTCGGTGATCATATATACGAGAGATGATTGTGAAAGGTTGCGTAAGTTCTTGCCGATGATATTGGAACAAGACTATCCCGAGTTTGAGGTGATTGTAATAAATGACAGCCTTGAAAACGGAAGTGAAGAATTGCTATCGCTTATGCAAAAACAATATCCGCATTTGCATTATACATTTATACCCACCTCGGCTCGCTATGTCAGTCGTAAGAAGTTGGCACTCACGTTAGGGGCTAAAGCAAGTAATTATGAATGGCTGGTGTTTACCGAAGCCAATTGCTATCCTGCCAGCAACAAATGGCTGAGATTAATGGCACGCAATTTCACTGTTGATACGCAAATTGTGTTGGGCTATAGCAACTTTCAATATAAAAACGATTGGTCGCATAAATATAAAACCTTTGAATTGTTGTTTATGTCTCTACGTTATCTGGGTTTTGCGTTGGCAAATAAACCTTATATGGGGATTGGGCGTAATATGGCTTACCGTAAAGAACTATTTTTCAAACAGAAAGGTTTTTCATCTCACCTAAGTCTGAACGGAGGTGATGATGATTTGTTTATTAACCAAATAGCCAATAAATCGAATACTCGTGTGGAAGTGGATTCGGATGCCACCATGCGTATACAACCTATAGCTAACTTTGATAGCAGCTGGAAAGAAGAAAAAATGACTTATGTGGTTACAGCAAAATATTTGCGGGGATTTCAACGAGGGTTACTGAGATTTGAAACTTTTTCACGCTTATTATTCCATATTTGCTTCACGGGTTCCATCATTTTTTTTGCCTTAAATCATTATTGGCACGCATCCGGTGTTGCCGTTTTACTTTGGTTGATAAGATACGGTGTGCAGGCTTTTGTCATCAATAAAACCTCTGTGGAATTAGGTGATAAAAGACAATATTATTTTACATTACCGATATTCGACATATTGTTACCACTTCAGACGGCAGCATTCAATATGTATTGTTTGTATTGGGGAAAGAGCTATTTTATGAGAAAGTAATCACCCCGGACTGTTGAACTACCATCCATTGATAAAGGTGAAAAACTACTAATGATATAATAATACGATAACTATGATAAAGATAACATTCCCCGACGGCTCCGTCCGTGAATACGACGAAGGGGTAAGCGGTTTACAAATAGCGGAAAGCATCAGTTCCCGTCTTGCACAAGATGTTTTAGCGTGTGGTGTAAATGGTGAAACGTACGACTTAGGGCGTCCTATTTATCATGATGCTTCTGTAGTGCTCTACAAATGGGAAGACGAACAAGGTAAACACACCTTTTGGCATACAAGTGCGCATTTGCTGGCAGAAGCTTTGCAGGAGCTCTATCCGGGAATACAATTTGGTATCGGACCTGCCATTGAAAACGGATTTTATTATGATGTTGACGCGGGTGAAACAATTGTCAAAGAAGCTGATTTACTTGTTATTGAAGCCAAAATGATTGAGTTGGCTGCAAAAAAAGAAGCAGTAGTAAGAAAGGACATTGCAAAAGACGATGCTTTGAAACTTTTCAGCGATCGTGGTGAAACATACAAGACCGAATTGATATCCGAATTGGAAGACGGACACATCACCACCTATACACAAGGAAACTTTACCGACCTTTGCCGGGGTCCTCATCTGACCACTACCGCACCGATTAAGGCTGTAAAGCTGACTTCCGTTGCCGGAGCATATTGGCGTGGACATGAAGACCGCAAGATGCTGACTCGTATTTATGGCATCACTTTCCCTAAAAAGAAGATGCTTGATGATTACCTCGTTCTGCTTGAAGAAGCTAAAAAGCGTGACCATCGCAAAATTGGCAAGGAAATGGAATTGTTTATGTTCTCCGAAACAGTGGGCAAAGGATTGCCGATGTGGTTACCCAAAGGGACAGCTCTGCGTCTGCGTCTGGAAGATTTTTTAAAAAAGATTCAAAAGCGTTTCGGTTATCAGCAGGTAATGACTCCGCATATCGGAGGCAAAACTCTTTACGTTACTTCAGGGCATTACGCCAAATACGGAAAAGACTCTTTTCAACCCATTCATACTCCTGAAGAAGGAGAAGAATACTTGCTCAAACCAATGAACTGCCCGCATCATTGCGAGATGTACAAACATCAGCCCCGCTCGTACAAAGACCTGCCTTTGCGTTTGGCGGAATTCGGTACGGTTTACAGATATGAGCAAAGCGGGGAGCTTCACGGGTTAACGCGTGTACGCAGTTTTACACAAGATGATGCCCATATTTTCTGTTGTCCTGACCAAGTGAAAGAAGAATTTTTGCGTGTAATGGATATTATTTTTATTATTTTCAAAGCTCTTAATTTTGAAAGTTTTGAAGCGCAAATATCCCTTCGTGACCCTAATAACCGGGACAAATACATTGGTAGCGATGAAAATTGGGAAAAAGCAGAACAATCCATCGTTGAAGCTTGTCGGGAAAAAGGATTGAAAGCCAAAGTAGAGTTAGGAGAGGCTGCTTTCTACGGACCAAAATTGGACTTTATGGTGCGTGACGCCATTGGTCGTAAATGGCAATTAGGAACTATTCAAGTGGATTACAACTTGCCCGAACGCTTCCAATTGGAATATACCGGTGCAGACAACCAAAAGCATCGTCCGGTGATGATTCATCGTGCCCCGTTCGGTTCTATGGAGCGTTTCGTAGCGGTACTGATTGAACATACGGGTGGAAAATTTCCTTTATGGCTTACTCCCGATCAAGTTGCCATTCTTCCCGTCAGTGAGAAATTTAACGATTACGCTGAAGAGTTAAAAGCATATTTTGATACTCAAGACATTCGCGCCATAATAGATAATCGCAATGAAAAAATCGGGCGTAAGATACGTGACAGCGAAATGATGCATATTCCTTACATGCTGATTGTAGGGGAAAAGGAAGTTGAAAACAAAGAAGTATCCGTACGTAAACAAGGAGAAGGAGATAAAGGAACAATGAAATTTGAGGAATTTGCAAAAATATTGAATGAAGAGATACAAAATATAATAAATAAATGGTAATTTTGCCTTTTATTATAAGGTATAAGGAAGGAACATTAAAAGAAACAATGTTCCGAGACGATAACCTCCACTTAATAAATTTGTGTAATAATTAAAACAAGCGTAGGAAATAGCCGTTATTTGATGAAGAATGACAGTTTAAAAGGGCAACACAGAATCAACGAACAGATTCATGCCAAAGAAGTTCGTATAGTAGGTGACGACATTGAATCTAAAGTGTATCCTATTTCTCAAGCATTGCAAATAGCTGAACATGCGGGAGTAGATCTTGTGGAAATTTCACCGAATGCAGAGCCTCCTGTTTGTCGTGTCATTGATTACTCTAAGTTCCTTTATCAATTAAAGAAACGTCAGAAAGAGCAAAAAGCGAAACAAGTGAAGGTAAACGTAAAAGAAATACGTTTTGGACCTCAAACTGACGAGCATGATTATAATTTCAAACTGAAACATGCTAAAAGCTTTCTGGAAGACGGAGATAAAGTGAAAGCTTACGTGTTTTTCAAAGGTCGTTCTATTCTTTTTAAAGAACAGGGAGAGGTATTGTTGCTTCGTTTTGCCAATGACTTGGAAGAATACGGCAAAGTAGATCAAATGCCGCTACTCGAAGGTAAACGCATGATTATCTTTCTTTCTCCTAAAAAGAAAGATGTTCCTAAGAAAAAGGATATTGTCAAACCGGAAAAAACGGTAACAGGAAAAGAGCCTGAAAAAGAAGGAGACAGTGCGTAACGTGCCGGTATAGTACGTTGCCATTTTCATATATACAATTAATCAATTTAAAAACAAGTAAAATGCCAAAGATGAAGACTAATTCCGGTTCCAAAAAGAGGTTTACTCTTACCGGAACAGGTAAAATCAAAAGAAAGCATGCTTTTCACAGCCACATTTTGACGAAAAAGAGTAAAAAGAGAAAAAGAAATCTCTGTCATTCCACTATTGTTGATATAACAAACGTGAGGCAGGTTAAAGAACTTTTAGCGATGAAGTAATCAAAAGTGTAAAGTATTTTAAAAAACAAAACTATGCCAAGATCAGTAAATCATGTTGCTTCGAGAGCAAGAAGAAAGAAAATTTTAAAATTAACCAGAGGTTATTTCGGCGCAAGAAAGAATGTCTGGACAGTAGCTAAAAACACTTGGGAGAAGGGTTTGACATACGCATACCGCGACCGTAAAAACAAGAAGAGAAATTTTCGTGCCCTTTGGATACAGCGTATCAATGCCGGAGCGCGTTTGGAAGGAATGTCTTATTCAAAATTAATGGGTGCTTTGCATAAAGCAGGTATTGAAATAAACCGTAAAGTGTTGGCAGATTTAGCCATGAATCATCCGGAAGCTTTTAAAGCTGTAGTTGCGAAGGTGAAAGATACATAGCAAACATAAGACTGAAAAGTTTTTTAACAGATAAGAACGTCAATTCCTTTCATAAGGGGAGAAATTGACGTTCTTTCGTTTATTTCTTATTTTAGAGCCTGCCCGTTTAAATTTACTTAAAAAGGAATCCAAAGGATTCGGATATGGATAGGAATAAGCAAATAAAACGGCATATCGGGGCTTGCTATACATATACAACTCCTTCGGAGTTTTCATAAAAACATTTTCCAATCAAATTTAAACAAGTTCTTGCTATTTTTATCATAAAATTTTTATAAAAAATATACGATCGTCCGGTTTTATTTTCTACTTTTGCAGAGCCTACCGAAAATAGAGAAATAGAAAAACAATGATTAAATGCTATCTGGATATTGTTACGTCCGTGTACACTACAAGAACCCTTCGGGGTTAGGGATAGTATTTGTGTGTCTATGTGATTCACGCTTACGAATAGTAAGCAAAATTTAAGTTCATTTTAGTTGTCAAATAATCATTGCTTCTTTTATTAAGAGAGGCAATAGTTTAATATGTATCTGCATGAAAGTATTGAAATTCGGCGGAACGTCTGTGGGTTCCGTAAGTAGCATCTTGAATGTTAAAAAAATAATAGAGGCGGCTAAAGAGCCGGTAATTGTAGTAGTATCGGCATTGGGAGGTATTACCGACAAACTGATTGATACATCAAAAATGGCAGCTGCTGGAGATTCGGCTTATGAAAACGGATTTCATGAAATCGTTCAACGCCATGTCAAATTAATAGAAGAGGTGATTCTTGATGGGATTGCTCAAATCGAAGTTCAACAACAGGTGGGAGAATTATTGAGTGAATTAAAAGATATCTATCAGGGTATTTATCTTATCAAAGACCTCTCCTTAAAAACATCCGACATGATTGTTGGCTACGGCGAACGTCTTTCTTCTCTCATTGTTACCCGATTGATTAATGGAGCCGGCTATTTTGATGCGCGTACTTTTATAAAAACAGAAAGAAAATTCTCTAAACATGTATTGGATTCTGAACTGACCAATCAACTGATAAGAGAAACATTCAAAATATATCCTCCGATAGCGGTTGTACCCGGATTTATTTCTTCGGATAAAACCAATGGTGATATAACTAATCTTGGACGCGGTGGGTCGGACTATACTGCTGCTGTTATTGCTGCCGCACTTGATGTAAAAGGTCTGGAAATATGGACGGATGTAGATGGATTCATGACTGCCGACCCGCGTGTTATCAATTCGGCATATACCATAAATGAGCTTACTTATGTGGAAGCGATGGAGTTGTGCAACTTCGGAGCTAAAGTGATATATCCGCCTACTATATACCCTGTGTGTCATAAGAATATTCCTATTTTGATAAAAAACACTTTTAATCCGTTGGCTCCGGGCACGATGATTGTTAAAGAAAAGTGTAGTCAGGAAAGTAAGACTATCAAAGGAATATCTTCTATTAATGATACAAGCCTGATAACCGTTCAAGGTTTGGGTATGGTAGGTGTTATCGGAGTGAATTATCGCATATTTAAAGCTTTGGCTAAGAATGGAATCAGTGTGTTTTTAGTATCACAGGCTTCTTCCGAAAACAGTACCTCTATCGGTGTGCGTAATGATGATGCTGATTTGGCTTGTCAAGTACTGAACGAAGAGTTTGCCAAAGAGATAGAAATGGGTGAAATAAATACCATTACTGCAGAAAAAGGATTGGCTACGGTTGCCATTGTAGGTGAGAATATGAAACATACACCCGGTATTGCCGGAAAACTGTTTGGGACGTTGGGACGGAATGGAATTAATGTGATTGCTTGCGCACAAGGAGCTTCGGAAACCAATATTTCATTTGTAGTAGATGCTAAATGGCTTCGGAAATCGCTTAATGTAATTCATGATTCGTTCTTTTTGTCCGAATACCAAGTGCTTAATCTTTTTATTTGCGGAACGGGAACAGTGGGTGGAAGCCTGATAGAGCAAATCCGTAGTCAACGTCAAAAGCTGATGGAAGAAAACGGATTGAAATTGAATGTGGTAGGTATCATTGACGTATTCAAAGCTTTATTTTGTCGTGAAGGTATTGATTTGAACAATTACCAAAAGGAGTTGGAGGAGAAAGGTGTTGAAAGCTCTACCCAAGTCATGCATGATGAAGTGATAGGCATGAATATTTTTAATTCCGTATTCGTGGATTGTACGGCAAGTTCTGATGTGGCTTCGCTTTATAAGGATCTTTTACAACATAATATTTCGGTGGTAGCAGCTAATAAGATTGCAGCTTCTTCAAAATATGAGAATTATCGTGAACTGAAACAAATTGCCCGTAAGCGTGGTGTGAAATATCTGTTTGAAACTAATGTAGGGGCAGGGCTTCCGATCATCAATACCATTAATGATTTGATAAATAGTGGCGACAAGATTCTGAAAATAGAAGCAGTACTTTCCGGTACGCTTAATTATATTTTCAATAAGATTAATGCCGACATACCTTTCAGTCGGGCGGTAAAGATGGCACAAGAAGAACGTTACTCCGAACCTGACCCCCGGATTGACCTTAGCGGAAAGGATGTAATACGTAAATTGGTGATTTTGACACGTGAAGCCGGTTATGTATTGGAGCAGGAAGACGTTGCGGCAAATCTTTTTATACCAGAAAGATATTTTAAAGGAAGCCTCGAAGAGTTTTGGAAACGTTTACCGGAACTGGATGTTGATTTTGAGATTCGTCGCCAGAGATTGACAAACGAAAATAAACATTGGCGGTTTGTTGCCAAGTTAGAAAACAGTAAAGGTTCTGTTAGTTTGCAAGAAGTAGATATCCGGCATCCTTTTTACGAATTGGAGGGAAGTAATAACATTATTCTACTTACTACTGAACGCTATAAAGAGTATCCGATGATGATAAAAGGTTACGGTGCCGGAGCAGGAGTGACGGCAGCAGGGGTATTTGCAGATATTATGAGTATTGCGAATGTATAATATTCCCATGCAACACATCGTTATATTAGGCGATGGTATGGCTGACAGGCCTATCAAGTCATTAAACAATAAAACGCTTCTGCAACATGCAGACATACCCTATATGGATATGTTGGCCCGGATGGGGTGCAACGGACGATTGGCTACCGTCCCCGAAGGCTTCCATCCGGGCAGTGAGATAGCTAATTTGTCCATACTTGGTTACGATCTTTCCAAAGTATATGAAGGTCGCGGTTCACTCGAAGCTGCCAGTATGGGTGTTGAATTACAGCCTGGAGATATGGCTACCAGATGTAACTTTATTTGTATAGAAGATGGAAAGATAAAAAATCATTCAGCCGGACATATCTCCACCAAAGAAGCAGACGTATTAATAAAATATCTACAAGACAATTTAGGCAATGATAGAATACATTTCCATACTGGAGTCTCTTACCGTCATCTTTTAATTATCAAAGGAGGGAATAAATATCTGTATTGTACCCCTCCCCATGACGTTCCCCTTCAAGAATTTCGCCCATTAATGGTAAAAGCAATCCAGCCGGAAGCTGAAAAGACAGCATCTTTAGTTAACCAACTCATCTTGCAATCGCAAGAATTATTGAGAAACCATCCTTTAAATCTGAAACGTATATCCGAAGGGAAAGATCCGGCTAATAGCATTTGGCCATGGTCGCCGGGATACCGTCCACAAATGACAACCTTATCGGAAACTTATTCTCAAATAAAGAAAGGTTCCGTCATATCTGCTGTAGATTTGATTCAAGGCATCGGACGTTATGCCGGTTTGCGTGCCATTCACGTGGAAGGAGCAACGGGATTGTATGATACCAATTACGAGAGCAAGGTGGCAGCCGTACTTGATGCTTTAAATACCGATGATTTTATTTACTTGCATATAGAAGCCAGCGACGAAGCCGGACATGATGGCGATATAGAATTGAAATTGCGCACTATTGAGAATTTGGATAAACGAGTCGTCCGTCCTATCTACGAAGCAGTGAAAGATAAGAATGTTGCTATTGCCGTGCTCCCTGACCATCCTACCCCTTGTGAAATCCGTACGCATACTTCCGACCCCATTCCTTTTTTAATATGGTATCCGGACATTGAACCTGATAATGTACAGATATATGATGAAGATGCTGCTGCGAAAGGAAAGTATGGTCTTTTGAAAGGAAATGAATTTATGAATTTACTAATGTGTCAATAGAATATGTTATATTATAGCACCAATAAACAGACATCCCCTGCCTCCCTTCAAGAAGTTGTTATAAAAGGACTTGCTCCCGATAGCGGGTTATTCATGCCTGAATTAATTAAATCTTTACCACAGGATTTTTACGATACTATTGCAAGCTTTTCTTTCCAAGAAATCGCTTATCGTGTGGCAGATGCTTTCTTTGGAGAAGACGTTCCGGCAGATACGTTGAAACAGATTGTATATGATACTCTCAGTTTCGATACCCCTATAGTAAAAGTGAAGGAGAATATCTATTCGTTGGAACTTTTCCATGGACCTACTCTTGCTTTTAAGGATGTAGGGGCACGTTTTATGGCGCGTTTGTTGGGGTATTTTATTTGCAAACAGGGGAAAAAGAGCGTTAATGTATTGGTTGCTACGTCGGGAGATACGGGAAGTGCCGTAGCCAATGGCTTCCTTGGAGTGGAAGGTATTCATGTATATGTATTGTATCCCAAAGGGAAGGTGAGTGAGATTCAGGAAAAGCAGTTTACCACATTGGGACAAAACATTACTGCGTTGGAAGTTGATGGAACATTTGACGATTGCCAAGCATTGGTGAAAGCTGCTTTTATGGATAAGGAATTGAATGAGCATTTGATGTTGACTTCTGCTAATTCTATCAATGTTGCCCGTTTTTTACCGCAAGCGTTTTATTATTTTTATGCGTATGCTCAATTAAAAAAATTGGGTAAAGCGAATAACGTTGTTATCTGTGTGCCGAGTGGTAATTTTGGAAATATCACAGCCGGGTTGTTTGCTAAACGCATGGGGCTTCCTATTGTTCGTTTCATTGCCGCTAATAATAGAAATGACATCTTCTATCAATATCTGCAAACGGGGAAATACAATGCACGCCCGTCTATTGCTACGGTTGCCAATGCTATGGATGTGGGTGATCCAAGTAATTTCGCCCGTGTGCTTGATTTGTACAATCATTCTCACGCTGCTATTTCTACTGAAATATCGGGAACAACTTATACCGATGAACAAATTCGTGAAACAGTAAAGAAAGTGTATCAAGAGGCGCATTATTTGCTTGACCCACACGGAGCTTGCGGTTATCGCGCTTTGGAGGATTTGTTGCAACCCGGTCAAACAGGCATATTCCTTGAAACGGCACATCCGGCTAAGTTTCTTGAAACAGTGGAAGCAATTATCGGTACTAAAGTGGAAGTACCTGTTAAGTTGCAAAAATTTATGAAAGGTGAAAAGAAAAGTTTAAATATGGCAAAAGATTTTGCTTCCTTTAAAGAGTATTTGCTTAACTAATGCCCGTTCGTTGATATATTTACGCTACCTTTGAATGCGGGTTTATTAGTTACCCACACTTCGACGAACCACAAGTAGTGCAAATCAAACAACCTTCTTGATACACCAATGTCTCATGCCCGCAATTGTCGCATACACTTCCTTTAGCTTCCGTACCATCTTGAATGTATTTTTTAAGTGCACGTTCTACTCCGTTTTTCCATGTATTGATACTTTCACTATCCAATTGTAGAGAGCCTACCATTCTGATAACTTGCTCAATAGGTATTCTCCAGCGAAGTACCCCCGATATGAGTTTAGCATAATTCCAATATTCCTTGTTAAATCTTTCGGACAATCCTTCAATCGTTATTTTATAACCACGTTTGTTTTGAAATTGAAAGTCATATCTTTTATTTCCGTTTTCATCCATATTTTTGAGAATCCAACCGGAAACAACGCTTTTGGGCAATAGAATACCTTCGTCGTCGTCCTGCAAACCAGTGAATATTTCATAAGGATGCCCGTGATACAATCCAACAAAAGCGACCCATTTCTCTTTGTTATTTTGGAATCTGACTACGTCGGCTTCTAAAACTTTTGGTCTCGGTTCTGCAAGTCTCGGGGTGATTGCGGTAATAGTTTTATTATGAGATGATTCTTTCTTTTCAGACGATTTGTCATTTGTAGAAACCAATACTCCCGTACGTGATCCGTCACGATAAACCGTACATCCTTTACAGCCCGACAGCCAAGCTTCAATATACAAACGATTGACAAGTTCTTCACTCACGTCGTTAGGCAAATTAATGGTCACGCTAATAGAATGATCTACCCATCTTTGTATTTTTCCCTGCATCTTAACCTTCATTAGCCAATTTACATCGTTGGAGGTCGCTTTATAATATGGAGACAAAGAAACCATTTCGTCTATTTCTTCTTGCGTATATCGTTTAGCTGGATTATATCCGTTAGCTTCCATCCATGTTACAAACTTATGGTGGAATATGGTATATTCTTCAAATGTATCTCCTGTTTCATCTACAAAATCAACTCGTGTTTGCGTATCGTTCGGGTTAACCTTTCTTCTACGTTTATATACTGGAAGAAACACCGGTTCAATGCCGGAAGTGGTTTGGGTCATCAAACTTGTGGTTCCGGTCGGTGCAATAGTTAAACATGCAATATTACGTCGTCCATATTTCTTCATTTCTTCATAAAGTTCCGGGTCAGCCTCACGAAGTCGATTGATGAAAGGATTGTTTTTCTCTTTTTCATTATCGTAAAGTTCAAAAGCCCCCCGTTCTTTAGCCATTTGTACAGAAGAACGATAAGCACACAAGGCAATGGTCTTATGAACCTTTTCTGAGAAGTCTGTAGCTTCTTCCGTTCCGTAACACAGGTTTAATGCCGCAAGCATATCGCCTTCTGCCGTAATCCCCACGCCAGTACGTCTTCCTTGTCCGCTCTTTTTGTAGATTTTCTCCCAGAGTAGCCGTTCGGTATGTTTTACTTCCGGATTTTCGGGGTCGTTGTCTATCTTTTTCAAAATATATTCAATCTTTTCCAATTCAAGATCAATAATATCGTCCATGATACGCTGTGCCAAAACAACGTGTTTTTTAAACAATTCAAAATCGAAATACGCCTCTTTTTTAAACGGATTGACCACGTAAGAATAAAGATTAATAGCCAACAACCGGCAAGAATCATAAGGACAAAGTGGTATTTCACCACACGGATTGGTCGAGATCGTGTTATATCCCAAATCGGCATAACAATCGGGAACAGACTCCCTGATAATAGTGTCCCAAAACAAGACTCCCGGTTCGGCAGATTTCCACGCATTATGCACAATCTTTTTCCACAAAGCGGAAGCGTCAATTTCTTTGGTTACTATTGGTTGAATCGCATCAATCGGGTACTGCTGCGTATATTTTCTATTTTCTATCGCCGCTTTCATAAATTCGTCATCTAATTTCACGGAGACATTAGCACCGGTAACCTTTCCCTCCGTCATCTTAGCATCAATGAACGATTCCGAATCCGGGTGTTTAATGGATACGCTTAGCATCAAAGCTCCTCGCCTTCCGTCTTGGGCGACCTCTCTCGTTGAGTTTGAATATCGCTCCATAAACGGAACGAGACCTGTTGAGGTCAATGCTGAATTTTTTACAGGAGAACCTTTGGGACGAATATGGGAGAGATCGTGTCCTACTCCTCCGCGCCGTTTCATTAGTTGCACCTGTTCTTCATCTATTTTAATAATAGCTCCATAAGAGTCTGCTTCACCTGCAATACCGATAACAAAACAGTTAGACAACGAAGCCACTTGATATTCATTACCAATTCCACTCATTGGGCTACCTTGAGGCACAATATACTTGAAGCGATGAAACAATTCGAAAAAGTCTTTGGCACTCAGCGGATTTGAGTATTTTGCATCTGCTCGTGCCACTTCATTGGCAATTCTCCAATGCATGTCTTCCGGAGATTTTTCATATATATTTCCGAAAGAATCTTTTACTGCATATTTGTTTACCCAAACCTTTGCAGCAAGTTCATCTCCTTGAAAATAGCGTAGAGATTCTTCAAAAGATTCATCATACGAGTATATTTGTTTTTCCACGATGTGAATAAAGTATAATGGTTTTATTTAAAACAAGTAAACAGAAAGATATGTTCATATCTTTTTGGAAAAGATGTGTGTAAAGTTATATATTATTTCAAAAGAATAAACTATATATTATATATTATTTCATAGTTGACCGTTTATTACAAATAGCATATTGATAATCAATAGAATAGTTTATATACATAACTTCTAAAATTTTCTTTTTTGGAAACTATCCTATAAAAAACAGATACAAAGTTTTCTCTAATAAAAATATTCTTCTGCTGCTGAATATAACAGTTCAACATATTTGATATACTTTTGTTAAAAGTTTACTTTTATGGAATTTATAAAAAAGAGAACCACTATTAGGAAGTATCAATCGAAAGAGATACCGCCTGATTTGTTAAATGAACTGCTTGAGACATCTTTTCGCGCTTCCAATACAGGAAACATGCAGGCGTATAGTGTTATTATAACCAAAGACACGGAAATGAAAGATCGGTTGGCTCCTGCACATTTTAATCAGCCGATGCTAAAAAGCGCACCTGTTTTGTTGACTTTTTGTGCAGACTTTCGCCGTTTTAGTAAATGGTGTGAAGCAAGAAATGCCTGTCCGGGATATGATAATTTTCAATCGTTTATGAATGCCACGATAGATGCTTTATTGGTTGCTCAAACATTCTGCATCTTAGCCGAAGAAAATGGGTTGGGTATCTGCTATTTGGGAACAACAACATACAATCCCCAAATGATTATAGATATTCTGTGCTTACCAAAGCTTGTATTTCCTATTACCACGATTAGTATAGGTTATCCAAACGAATCTCCTGCACAATCAGATCGCTTGCCTTTGGAAGCAATTGTACATGAGGAGCATTACCACGATTATGCAGTAGTAGATATTGACAGATATTACGCTTATAAAGAATCCTTGTCGGAAAATAAGTGTTTTATAGAAGAACACAAAAAGGAAACCTTAGCGCAGGTATTTACGGATATTCGTTATACTCAAAAAGATAATGAAGCGATATCGAGAAATTTACTAATAGCACTTAGACAGCAAGGGTTTCTCTCTGATTTTGAATGATTTTTTTATCATTCTCCAACATAAAAGCCGGATTGATATATAAAAATATCTCTCCGGCAACTTTCATTAGAACCTAATTAGAAATTATTTCTTTAATAGCACTTCTATATTTCTTATATCTGACTGAAATTTTTTGTCAACCTCACTTTGCTGTTGTACCACTTTGCAGGCATGTAATACTGTTGCATGATTTTTGTCTCCAACAAGTTTACCTATTTTAGAAGATGGCAAGTTGGTATACTTTTTTGAAAGAAACATAACTATTTGACGCGCTTGCACAATATCTCTTTTTCTAGAATCGGTATGAATAACTGAAGGCTCTAAAAAAAAATATTTACACACCACTTCAATGATACTGCTTATTGTGACAAGTTTGTTTTCTTTACTAACAATTTTACGAATAATACATTCTGCCAAATCCAAATCAATCTCTTTATTGTACACCGTAGAATGAGCTATGAGAGAAACGACTACACCTTCTAAATCTCGAATATTTTCCGAAACATTTTCTGCAATATAATCAATAACTTCTTGTGGAAATTGAATTCCGTCACGACGCATTCTCTTTTTCAGAATATCTCTTCGCAATTCAAAAGTAGGTTTTTCAAGTTCAGCTACCATTCCCCATTTGAAGCGCGTCAACAATCTTTCTTCCAAACCTTGCAATAATACGGGTGCACGGTCGGATGTGAGAATTAATTGCTTCCCATTTTGATGTAAATGATTAAAAATATGGAAAAATGTATTTTGCGTTTTGGTTACTCCGGCAAATTCTTGTATATCATCTATAATCAGAACATCTATGGTTTGGTAGAAGTTAATAAAATCATTAGTAGTATTGTTACGTACCGAATCAGTATATTGTACTTGGAATAAGTAAGCCGACACATATAGTACTCTTTTATTCGGATATTTTTCTTTGATACTCGTACCGATAGCGTTAACAAGATGTGTCTTTCCTACTCCCGAACCACCATGCAAAAACAAAGGATTAAATCCCGTCCCGGCGGGTTTTTCCATTATTGATAGAGCTACGGTTCTTGCTAACTTGTTGCTTTGACCTTCAATAAAAGTATCAAATGTATATTCCGGATTTAATTGGGAGTTTAAATCTTGTACAGCTGGTGCCTGACATATATTAGGAGCTTTATTGGCGGCATACCTATTACCACCTTGCGTCATAATATTAGAGCGATTGCTTGCTTCCAGATTGATGGTAGTCTTTGAACTTTTATCAACCATGACATTATACATCAATTTAGTTCCTTCACCTATTACCTTATATATGGTGGTACGCAGTAAGTCAACAAATTTATCATCTATAAATTCATAAAAAAACTGGCTGGGAACTTGTAAAGTCAATGTCTGCTCCTCATACTTCAACGGAACTATAGGAATAAACCATGTATTATAGGTCGTTTCCGCAATATTGTCTTTTATGATGGCAAGACAGCGTTCCCATAACTCAACGTGATTAGTACCACTCATACTATTTTTATTACTTTTATTTATAGTTTAAAAAAATCTTTCTCTGTCTGCAAATATGGTAATCATATTAGAGAAAAACAAATGTGCTTTTCTTCATAAAGAAACAAAGATTTAAATTTCAGTAACTTAATAAATGGTTTTAAATTTATTTTTCGAGACATTTTTTTATTTTAAGTTACTGATAATCAAAAGAAATAATTTATCCCTTTAGCTTTTCTCCAACTTTCTTACGTTTGTCAAACTCCTTAACTTAGTTTATTATGCAGATATTTGACATCCATAAAAAGAAAATTAAAACATTTTATTATTTAGATAAAGTCCAAATAGTAGAGGGCTATTTTTGCTTTTTCCCGAACAAAGAAAAGTGTACATATCGTTGAGGGTTTTGTTTCATATCTTTCAGTAAATCGGATGCATTAATAAAAGTAGAGTCTAAATTATTGTATAACTGTGGGTTACTAAGCAATAAATTTAAAGAGTTGTCCTTGTTGTTCAAGTTGTCCGTAAATACTTTTATGTTTGCGATTGTAGTGTCAATTTCTTTAATAGTTGATGCATAATTTATCTCTTTTAAATTTCCACTTATAATAACAATATTATCTTCAATATTGTTCAACTTTTCCGTTAATTGAGGAACATCTTTATACATAACTTTTTTAAATTGTATGCCGGTAGCTTCAAGCCCTTCTGCGGTGTTTTTTATAGAATGGAGTGCGGCGGGGATATCAGGGTTGCTCAATATAGTATTTAAAGAAGTTAATATCGAATCCAACTTGGGCATCATTTCTTCCACCTGAGGCATAAATTTGGCTACAGTGTTCATCAGCCCGTTGCTTAATATTCCCGGAATGGTGTCGCCCACTGAATAACTTTCACGAGGATTGTTGGCTAATAGCAAATTCATTTTTACTCCTCCGAGCATTTCGAAAACAAGTTCGGCAGAGCTTCCTTTGGGAATGCGCAGGTCTGTGTCAAGTCCTATTTCTACAGTGATATTTCCGGGAGCCGTGTAATCGTAATGAATATTTCGCACTATTCCTATTCGATATCCGTCGGCAAATACCGGAGATGATTGGGGCAATCCGTTTATGTCTTTGTATTTTACATAAAAATAAACATTCGGTTTAAATAGTTGGATGCCTTTTAGGTAATTGATTCCATAGATCAATATAAATAAAGCGAAAATTCCGGTGATACCTATTTTTACTTCTTTAGTTAAGTATTTCATATATATAATTAATTGTGCTGGTATGAGGGTGATTTAATTTTTCTTTTCCTTAAATTCTTTGATTGCTTGATATATGTCTATTCTCTTGTCATTTCTGAAGGCTACAATGAATGCATCTTTAAAGTGTACGGAAATTTGTTTTTTTATGTTTAATACTTTATTGTAATCGGGTGAAGCTCCATAAGTGTACTTGTAGGTTCCATTGTCTTTGTAATATTCTACTTCTTTTAGTCCTTTCATCTTAGTATGATTTTTAGGTAATAATTGAGGTGAGGTAAGAAATTGCACCTTGAAGATTATTTTTTCGGAAGATTTCGATTGCAAGGATGTTGAGGGAGCAGACGGAGGATAGGTTTTTGTCTGTTCTTTTTTTACTTGAGTGTTGTTTTTTGGCGTTTCGACAAGAGTTTCGACATGATTTTCTTCTTTGTATGTCAAAAAAGCATTATATATGCCTTTTGCCATTATGGAAGCTCCTGTTTCCGAGTTTAAAAAGCGTTCTTCTTCCGGAGTAGAAATAAAGCCAAGTTCAACCAACGCACTTGGCATTGTTGTGTTTTTAAGTACCAGAAATCCTGCCTGACGTACACCAAGATCTTTGCGGTTACAAACTCTTCCGAATTGTTGTTGAATCAGTGAAGCTAAGCGCACGCTTTGCATCATGTATTTGTCTTGTATAAATTCAAAAATGATATAAGATTCCGATGAGTTGGGGTCAAATCCGGCATAGCGTGTCTTATAATCAGCTTCATAAAGCATTACGGCATTTTCGCGTTTGGCTACTTCCAAGTTTTCTTCCGAGCGTGCAAGTCCGAGTGTCCATGTGGAAGCCCCTTGTACAAGTTTTTTCCCTCCCAGTGCATTGGTATGTATGGAAATAAAAAGGTCTGCTTTTTCATTGTTAGCTATTTCGGCACGACGATCCAACGGGATGAAAACGTCGGTACTGCGCGTGTAAACGATTTTAACATCCTTGCAATTTGTTTTGATAAGATTACCCAGCTTTAAAGCCACGTTGAGGTTAATAGTTTTTTCTTTGGATATTTTCCCGATTGCTCCCGGATCGTGTCCACCATGTCCGGGATCAATGACTAGAACGAAATCTTTCGCCCAAGCATTATTATTGGAAAAGGGAAAAACAAAAAGTGTCAAACAAGCAATAATAAAATGAATATAATATTTACGTAGTTTCATAATGTGATATTATAAACAACCTGCTGTGCATTTAGAAAAAAACAGAAAATAGATTGTTCATTTGACTAAAAATTCTTATATTTAATTGTTTCACAAACGATTAGATATAATAAACAATCTGCTACAAAATTACGAATTAATTCTGAATGAATTGACAAACATTTGTTTCCATATGACAAGTTTCAAGCAAATCAGGCAACCCAAATTATCTGATTTGGAGTTGGTTGCGTTAAATCTAACTGCCGAGTATATGTCTTATAACTCTGAATTACATATCTTTAGAATAATAAAAGGAACATATCTTAATGCCAAAATTAAGCGTAGTGTTTACAACAAGCGCAGGAGAAAGCTTTTTGACTACAGGGAAAAAATCCGCCAACGCTTGAGCGAAAAATTCTTTCATTTAAGCAATTTGTTCATTGTTGATTTAACTCCCATTGAAATTTGAAAAATGAGCCGTGCGAAACGTTCTTCAATTTGTTCAACAGACAATATCAAACCTGAATTTGGTTATTGTGCAGCAACAAGAACACACTATTTCGGCTACAAACTTCACGCTTTTTGTGATGAAAATGCCGTGATGCATTCCTTCGATTTCACCCCTGCCAATGTGCACGATGTGAATTACTTGAAAGAGGTCAACTATATGCTTTTAAACTGTGAACTTATCGGAGATAAAGGCTATATAAGCGCTCATTATCAGGCAGATTTATTTAATCAAAGTCAAATTAGGCTTAGCGTATCTACTCGCAACAACCTGCCTTGTAAAGGTCGAATTAAGTAAAGGGCATTCCTAAAAACCTATAAAAACCATTTTAAGAAAGTATATTCACCTAGTATACAGGTGATTGAATAATTTTTTGTACTATTGTTATATGAAAAAATTTAAGCGACATAAAGATTATGGTTTTTGGGATCAGGACATCCGTTTAAGCAAGTTGAGCCAACTGGTCGATCCGTTAGAAAGGCTAAATAAAGGAGTTGATTTTGAGATATTTAGAGAATTATTAGATGCAGGAATAAGCAAAATGCCCAAGGGTGCCGGCGGTCATCCCTTTACGATTATGTGTTTATGTTCAAGATAATAATACTTCAACGGTATTATAAAAAGAGTTAATCAAGGGCAGTTACGTTCCCGACGGCGATTTGCAAAAGATGCAACAGTATAGACGTCGCTATCGTTACTTGACCAAAGGTATCGTCAGAGTGGAACAGCGGATGGATAATCACTTGCAACGCTGCAACATCCGTTTCAGTAACTATGTGTCCAACAATGGAAGGACTGGAATTGTTGGAAAAACAACAGACACAATGTATTAAATCTTTAGATTTCCTTGGCAAAGATTCATTTTGCCAAGGAAATCTCCTTATTGTGTACCATTCCGGGCATCCAAAAATTAAGCGCCATTTGTATTTTATCGGAATTGGGAGGCGACATGGAAGCTTTTGTTACAGCATCATCCTTAATTGGATGGGCAGGATTACGTCCAAGAAACAATGAATCGGCAGGGAAGATTATGTCCCTCGTCATACTTAACGAACAATAGAAACTCTGATCCTCAATTAATTACAGATAGCCTTTGCTGTGTGGAACTGGAATTTTTAAAGGAAAGATACCAAAAGCAGTAAAAACAAAGTGTTTTATCTATGTTTTTACTACTTTTTTTAGGACTTAAATTTGAGATATTTCTTCAGTGCCCTCCTTAGAGGCTTTCTGTATATGCCCGCATTGAGTACCGTACATAGCAATGAGCCGATAAAAAACCTCCACTTGCGCATCTGCGAAAGAAATTCAAATGCTAGAAAGAAAGGCATTATTGCAGCCATGCGAAAACTGTTACTATTGATATTTGTCTTATGGAAAAAAGATGAACTCTACGAGCCTAACCATGTCGCAAGGGATTTTTTGATATTTTCTTAGCGGTCTATAACCCATCCGAAAGGTATTTGAGAGGCTTTTTGGGGTATATATGTCCACTCGGGAAGCGGACATGGATCGGACATGAAGCGGAGAGCGATCGGACAAAATACGGACATAACCTCTAAGCATGTGTGCAGGAAGCAAATGAACTACGAGTAAAGAGGGCAATTAGCAGGGAAAGACGTTTATTACCAAAAAGAAACCTTTTGCAACAAAAAAGGATAATATTTGGGACAAAATATCCTGTAAAACAGTTAATTTTTAAAATAGATTTGTAGGTACGGTAAGCATAAGAGCTTTGTCTATAGTATGAAATGATATGAAAATAATCCTAAAATACTGCATCATGCTTTTTATCTGTCTGATAGTAAGCATAGATGTCTTTTCCCAATATATTTTTCGGCATTTGGATATTGTAGATGGCTTATCCGACAATCAGATAAGAAGCCTGAGTATGACACCCGACGGACGATTGGGAGTACGAACCGCTTCTATATTGAATCTCTATAACGGAGCTACATTTGAACATTTTTATCAGGACAGAAAGAAAGAATATACATGGAGCTATACACGTCCTCCCAAAGAATATTATGATATAGAAGGGCGTATCTGGATGAAAGAAACAGGTTATCTGCTTTTGTTGGACTTGAATACGAATCAATTTGTGTATACGATTGAAGAAGAATTGAAATCATTAGGTATCTATAAGAAACTGAAAAATATATTTATTGATGATTACAAAAATTACTGGTTTATTACGGAAGATAACACATTTTCTTTCTATGACATCTCAAAAAAGGAATTAATGACAATTACAGCAGGTGATAGTGAGTTTACAAAAAAATTCGGTGTTCCCCGCGAATTAGCGCAATATAAAAATTTATGCTGGATTGTTTATACAAGCGGAATCATCTGTTGTTGGGACTATACTTCAGAAAAATTTGTCTTTCAGTATGATTATTTTCTCAATACGATTTCAGATGCTACTGACCGTATTTATATTCATCCCACTTCAACAGGAGATATTTGGTTAATGCACAATTTTGCCGTATCATTTTATAACTGGACGGATAAATCGTGGACGAAAGTAGCTACAATCAGCGGTATTTCTAATTTTTTTACCTGCATGGATATTGATATGAATGGAAATGTTTGGGTAGGAACATCTCTGTCCGGATTGAGATATATTGATTGCAATACGTTTCAAGTTGAAACAATAGCCGGACTGAAGATAGATAAAGGAGGAATATCGAACAATGATATTTATACCGTTTTTGCTGACGACTACAATGGGGTTTGGGTCGGGACATTGTTTCAGGGATTATATTACTATCATCCAAGCATGCAGAAGTTTCAGCTTATACAAACGATTTATAATGAAACATTGATTACCAATGAAATTGTACGTTGTTTTTTAGAAGATAAAGACGGCAGTATTTTAGTTGGAACCGCCAATGGATTATTCCGGTTTTATCCGAACACGAGAAAAACGGAAAAAGTGTTTCCCGAATTGATAAATGGCTTGTGTCTCTCGTTATACCGTGATAGCAGAAACAGGATTTGGGTGGGTACTTTTCTTAATGGTTTTTATTGTATTGACGGTCCGGTGCTAAAAAACTATAATCATTCATTTGTGAATACGGAATTATATCCGAATCAAAACATTTCCAGGGCAATTTATGAAGATTCAGCAGGTCGTTACTGGGTAAGCGTAAGAAATGAGGGAGTAGGTAAATTTAATGTTCAAACGGGGGAAATATCTGTGCTTTACAAGCGGTTTCCTAAAGTTGAATTTCACAAGATAGATTATAATTTTTATCCTATTGATGATAACTCTTTTGCTGTTGTAGGTGAAAAAGGAATTTATTACTATAATCCGGAGACAGATAGTCTTTGGATTCCAGAATTGGATGATCCTGAAAATCCAAAATTTCGAGACCTCAATACAAAATATTATTGTATGTTTAAAGACAGTCGTTCCCTTGAATGGTTTGGAACTGAATTGGGAATACGGGTATGGGATAATGAAAAGAAAAGGCTTTATAAAATGGATGTGGATGACGGTTTACCAAACAATACGATATCAGCTATATTAGAGGATGATGACGGACTGCTCTGGGTTTCTTCAGCCAATGGAATCACCCGGATTGAAGTCAAGAAAACATCCGGTAACTATGAGTTCTCCTTTTTGAATTTTAATACTTATGACGGGCTACAAAGCGGCAAATTCTATGACCGATCTTCCTTAAAAGCCGGCAATGGATATCTTTATTTCGGTGGTATTCATGGTTTTAATACTTTTAATCCGCAAAAAATTGTGTATAATCAAAGTAAGAATAAACCGATATTTACATCATTGAAATTGTTTAATTCCCTTATCAAAGAGAATATTGCATATAATGGACATATTATTCTCGAACAACCGCTTAACCGTACTCAAAAGATTTTATTAAACTATAAGGAAAACTTTATTACGCTGGAATTTGCCGGATTGAATTATGTAAATCCATCTCAAACGTATTTCCGGTATAAATTAGAGAACTTCGATCAAGAATGGAATGAAATACATTCCAATGGATTGGGAACAGTTACTTACACCGGCTTGCAACCGGGGACCTATCGATTGATAGTTTATACGGCAAATAACGATAAAATATGGGGAGATGAGGCTGCCATTATGACAATTGTTATTACGCCTCCATTTTGGACTACCGTTTATGCTTATATTTTCTATTCGATATTACTTATACTGGTGGTTTATTCTTTTTTCATTCAAATAAGCAAAAGAAATCGACAAAAAATGATTGAAAAACAAATCATTGAAAAAAGGAAACAAAAGGAGGAATTAGATCAAATGAAATTTCGTTTCTTTACTAATATAAGTCATGAATTCCGAGCACCTCTTACTTTGATAATGACCCCATTAGATACTTTAATTCGGCAACAAAAAGATGTACAATTAAAACAAAAACTAACTTCTATTTATCGAAATGCCAGTGACATGTTAAGTCTTATCAACCAATTACTTGACTTTAGGAAATTGGAGATGGGCGGAGAAAAACTCAACCTGAATTATGATGATTTGATAAAATATATTGAATATCTGTCTTATACATTTAATGATGCTGCTGTTAACAGGGGAATAGACTTCACTTTTGAAAGTGAATACAAACAATTGTATATCTATTTTGATAAAAGTAAAATCCAGAAAATAATGAACAATTTATATTCCAATGCCTTAAAATTCACGCCTAATGATGGACATATTTCGACGATTATCACACTTATTCAAGAAAATGAACGAGAATATGTAAAAATAGAAATATCAGATACTGGTTGCGGAATCAAGGAACAAGAACTGGCGACTATATTTGAGCGTTTTTATCAGAGCAATAAAAGCGAATCAATGATTGCCGGTTCGGGAATCGGATTGCACATGGTTAAAGAATATGTCTTGTTGCATGAAGGGAATATCCATGTAAGTAGTAAAATCAATGAAGGTAGCATTTTTTCAATCCGTATTCCAACAGACTTGAAAGGAGAAAAACCTTCCGACATTCAATCGGTCTTTTCTGAAGTGAGTGTTATTTCAGTCAAACAGAGCACTAGAAAAACCATATTAATTGTAGAAGACAATACTGAATTCCGTCGTTTTTTAGCAGAACAACTAAGTACACAGTTCAATATGCTGGAAGCTGGTGATGGAGAACAAGGAGAAGACCTTGCAATTAAGAAGTCACCGGATTTAATCATTTCAGACTTAATGATGCCTAAACTAAATGGTCTTGAATTATGTAAAAGACTTAAAACGAATATTCAGACATCACATATTCCAATCATATTATTAACAGCCCGTTTGTCAGACGAAGCGAAAATTGATAGTTATAAAGCAGGAGCTGATTCCTATATCTCAAAACCATTCAATTTTGAAGTATTATTGACTCGAGTCCAAATGCTTATAAAACAACAGGAAAAAAGGAAAGAATTATTTCATAAAACGATCGAAATCACACCAAGTAGTATTACGACAACTTCTTTGGATGAAGAACTCGTCAGAAAAGCGCTTCAAATGGTGGAAAAAAACATAAGCAATACGGAATATTCGGTAGATGAGTTAAGTTTGGATATAGGATTGAGCAGAAGCCGGCTATATAGAAAATTGGAATCTATTACAGGGCTAAGCCCCAATGAATTCATCCGGTCAATCCGGCTTAAACGAGCTGCTCAATTATTAAAAGACAGTCAGTATAATATTTCTGAAATAGCCGATAGGGTCGGTTTCAACACCATTAAATATTTCAACAAACACTTCAAGGAAGAGTTCGGAAGGACTCCCAGTCAATATCGAACGACCTCCCCCAACACATAATCCAGGTATTTATAATTGTTAAAACAAATTGTACTACATTATCCACTACATGATAATCTTGCTTCCCCTCTCATACCTTTGAGGAACGCTTTTTTAATGTCTTTGAAGGAACAGTAATTTCCTTTCTCTTGAAAAATTCACCATCAATTCTCCCGTAATAGAATTCACACTTTCAAACCCGGTAATCCGCTCTTTTCACCTGCTTGCAAGCAATCATCAGCTGTTTCTCCACGGGTGCTCATGTGTAAGCAAGTGTGGGGAGTGTCGCTAAGGCTGAATTCATCCTCAAATAAAACAACGGTATAGAGATTCGTAATGTATCGTTATAGCGTTTTATATTTAATGGAGCAGAGATCATAAAATATGTGTAATGATTTATTAGAAACGATATGATTTAACCTTTTGAGATAATTTGACCTATTATTTGAAACATTTCAACCTAAACCAATCTACGAAAATAAATGAAATTTACACCATAATTTATAATTATTAATCTTTATAATATGAAGAATATCAAGAAAAATCACTTTGTAAACTTATGCGATCTAATACGTTTGTATAAGCTGTTGGCAATAATTATCTTGCTAATAACCAGCATGAATATTTATGCTCAATCTACTGTTACGGGTACTGTTGCCGATGACAATGGGAAACCGCTGTCAGGAGTAACGGTAAAAATCAAGAACTCATCAACGATTGTAGCCTCTCAACTTGACGGACACTTTTCCATAACGGGTAACAAAGGTGATATTTTAGAATTTACCCATCCTGATTATTATGGACATGAACTAAAATATGTTAGTAACACGAATATCGTTGTGCAACTTGCCAGCCGGTATTTATCTAACAACAACTTGACCTTGGATAAGAATTTAACACCTGTAAAAAAGCAGGTTAATATATTACATGGTGAACAAGCGATTCCGGATTTGATACAATCAGTTGGATTTGTGAACACGAATCAACTGACCACAACGCCGGGTTCTCAAATGATGAACGCTCTTGCCGGGCGGATTGCCGGCTTAAACATCTCATTTTCGAACGGATTGCCGGGAATGGACAACAGCGGCATAAGTTATAATGTGAGAGGTTCACGGGCACAAACTATCTTGATTGACGGAGTAGAAAGAGGTTATACATCTATCGATGCGGAACAAATAGAATCGGTAACCGTACTTAAAGATGCCTTGTCTTCCGTCATGTTTGGGATGAGGTCTTCCAATGGAATAATATCTATTACAACAAAGAAAGGAGAATCTGGTACTCCTCGGATATCATTTTCCGCCCAGTTGGGATTTGAGCAACCTACCGCATTGCCTAAACCTTTACCTGCATGGCAATATGCTACATTATACAATGAGGCAAAACAAAATGATGCCGGTTTATCTGCCGTAGTGCCGGCTTATACTTCAGAACAGATTGCCGCTTACCAAAACCAAACAGATTCCTATTTGTATCCTGATGTAGATTGGTATAAGATGGTATTAAAAGATAATACTCCGGTTAACCATTATAATTTTAATATACAGGGAAGCGGCAGAGGATTTCGTTATTTTGTTGATTTGGATTATATGAAAGAAGCAGGTATTTTCAAAACGGTACCAGAGAACAGATATAATACAAATTCCGATTTGAGCCGTTATATTGCCCGTACCAATTTGGGTGTTGATGTAACGAAGACTACCAATTTTCAACTGAATTTGTTTGGACGTTCTCAAAAAATCAATCAACCGGGAGCCGGCACGAGTACAGTATTAACAAGTTTATTAAACACGCCTCAAAATGCCTATCCGGTTTTCAACCCGGACGGATCTTTAGGCGGTAACGATCGTTACCAACAACATATAAATATATGGGGACAGTCTGTCAGCCGAGGATATATTTTTCAGGATATGAGAGATTTGGCTATAGATTTAACTGTAATTCATAATTTAGATTTTCTGGCAAAAGGGCTTTATGCAAAAATACAAGGTTCGTATAACAATACTACCTACTATACAACTACACGTCAAAAAAACTTTGCAGTTTACCAATATAACGGAACACAATACACGCAATATGGAACGGATACGGAACAGACGACTACAGGAGCAGCAAATGACCGGTATCGTGTTACCTATATAAAAGGTGAAATAGGATACAGACAGGTTTTCGGAAAACATTCCATTAATGCTTTGTTATTGGCTGATAGACAAAGCAAATTGCTTTTTAGCAGTGGCTACTTACCTGAAAATTATTCTACAATAGCTACACGAATCGATTATAGCTTTGCGGACAGGTATTCGGTTGAATTTGCTGGAAGTAGAGGAGGACATAATTGGTACGCTCCCGCAAAGCGATGGGCTAATTATGGTGCTTTTGGTTTATCGTGGAATATCCATAATGAAAAGTTCATGCAGGACTTGAGTTTTGTCAATATACTTAAACCTCGTTTCACTTATGGTTTGACAGGTCGGGCAAATGTAGACTATTATACATGGATGCAAACATATACATTGGATAATATGCACGGTAACTATTCTCGTTCATATTGGTGGGGCAATGGTGGTAGTTTGCAAAGAGGATCCAGCGAAAACGCTTTGACAAACCCTAACCTTGAACCTGAAAAGGCTAAAAAAACAGATATAGGTATAGATATGAATCTTGCCGATAACCGTTTGATTGTTATTTACGATTATTTCTACAATAAATATTATGATATTGTAGCAACCCCCAACTACACAAGTCCTATACTCGGTACGGCATATCCTGCGATCAATTATCAGAAATTCGATTATTACGGTAATGAAATAACGGTAACATGGCAGGATAAAATAAAGAATTTTAACTATTTTATCTCTGGAAACCTTTCTTTAATTCAAAGCAAAGTCGTTTACAATCAAGAGCTCGCAAAAGATTATGAGTATCAAAGTGGTATTGGTAAACCGGTTGGCATTCGTTTTGGATATATAGTAACCGGACTATTTAAGAGTTACGAAGAAATAAACGATGAAAAAAACGCAATACTTTCAAGTGTATCGCGAGCAAGTTTGCGCCCTGGCGATATCAGATATGAAGATCGCAACAACGATGGCATTATCAATGCGAATGACCAGGGAGTAATTGGTAGCGAAAAACCGAATATGTATTATGGCATAAATCTTGGATTTAATTATAAAGGATTGGATTTTAGCATATTATTACAAGGAACTATCAATAGAACGGTTTATTTGAATGGTGATTTTATGAATGGTTTTGGAAACGGAGGTATGAATAATGCCTATGAATATAATATGGGGCGTTTTACACATGAAACAGCAGAAACGGCTAAGCAACCACGACTTTGGATAGGCTCTAATACCAATAATACGCAAACTTCAACATTTTGGCAAAAAGACGCTGATTTTATCCGGTTAAAAAATATGGAAATCGGATATACCTTTCCTACAATAATTACCCGTAAGATTGGAATACCATCTGTAAAATTGTTTGTAAATGGACTTAATATACTTACATCTTCTGAATTATTCAATGTACGTAAAGACTTGGATCCAGAAGCGTGGGGTGCAAGTTATCCTATTATGAAAACTTTCAATTTTGGCATAAGTGTTAAACTATAAAATAAAACTACAATGAATAGATTTAAATTATATATTTCAATAATAATAATCGTCCTGAGTCTGCATGCTTGCGAAAGTTTTGAGGATATACCTTTAAATCTGGCGACAGAAGATTATATGTGGGATGAAAATGACGCAACAGGCGAAATAGCCAGTAAATGGGTAACGGACATGTATTCCCAATTACCTGCCGGTTATGTCAGACTCAACAGTATGCCATTGGAATGTGTGTCTGATGACGCTGTTCCTTCCAATACCGGCAATGCATCGTGGAACGTGATACGCGGAGGCTATTCTCCCATGGCAACTTTCGACGATAATTGGACAAATGCCTATTCTCAATTTCGCAGAGCCAATATTTTCTTGGCTAATTATAAACGGATTCCGTTTAGTGATCCGAGTTTACCAAAATATTTGGAGGCTGAAGTACGAACAATACGAGCGTATTATTATTTTGAATTAATAAAGCGTTATGGAGGCGTACCTATTATTGGAGATAAAGCTTTTGAAGCTACAGATCCGGAATTATTATCATTGAAACGGAATACTTTTGAGGAATGTGTAAATTATATTGTTTCCGAATTAGATGCTGTTACTGATAATTTGCGCCCTGAAGCGCCGTTGAGCAGTAGAGGAAGCGGAAATACAACAACCGACGGTGAAGATAATTTTGCAGGGAGAATAAGACCTACCATTGCCATGGCAATCAAAGCGAAGACACTTTTGTATGCTGCCAGTCCTTTGTTTAATGAAAAACCAATTGGTGGAGGGCAAAATTCATTGGTTGGATATACAACTTATGATAAAAGCCGATGGGAGAAAGCCATGCTTGCTGCTAAAAAAATAATTGATTTGCAACTGTTTGAACTGGAAGCCGACCGCTATATCTTCTGTACAACCCGTGTAAACAGAGAAATTATCTGGATGCGTATGGGTATAAAAAGTCCGCAATTGAATTATCCCAGATACATGAGTCCGGTTGGCTATTTCACCGATGGAACAAACAGAGGACAAGGCTATGTAAGTCCAACCCAGGAATTAGTTGATGCTTTCCCTATGGCTGACGGCTCAAAATTTGACTGGGATAATTCTGTTCATGCCGCAAATCCTTATGCAAATAGAGATCCGCGTCTAGATCAGACCATTTTCTACAATGGGGCGAGATGGCTGAGAAGGGCGGTAGAAACCTTTGAAAATGGACAAGACAAACCCAACAATACAGCTTTGATCCCCAACCAGACATTGACCAGTTATTATGCAAAGAAGTTTCTGGCAAACGATGCTGAAAAAACGGCTTGCACCGCAGTTCACTATCACCCGAGTGTCCAAGCTCCTTGGTCCGTAATACGGTATTCAGATATGCTATTGATGTATGCAGAAGCACAAAATGAATTTTCAGGACCAACTCCGGAAGCTATCGAATATGTAAGAATGATCAGGGCAAGAGCAGGTATACAAAAAGGAGTCACAGGTAAAGAATATGGCATTCCTGACAATATCAATCAGGCTGATTTCCGTCAACTTATTAGAGATGAACGCCGTGTGGAATTCGCTTTTGAAGAACAACGTTATTGGGATATACGCCGATGGAAAATAGTAGAAAATACTTATGGTAAACCGTTGCATGGATTAACAATAACGAAAGAGTCTTCAGGGGTACTTACTTATACGAAGAAAGAGATTGTAACTCCCTATTTTTCGGAGGCTATGTATCTGTATCCGATAGCTTTGAAAGAAACCCAGGTGAATCCCAACATGGAACAAAATCCAAATTATTAATTAACAGGCAAAATGTATTGATATGAAAATAAAATATATGATAATAATGTTGTTATGCCTACACTTTTCAGGTATAATAAACGCGCAAACATCTGCATTAGTTAAAGGGAAAATTGTCGATGAAAATGGAGAACCGCTTATCGGAGTTGTAATTATGGAAGATAAGAATCTCAGCAACGGAATAACTACCGACATTGACGGTATGTTTCGGATAACCATGAAAAACCCGAATAATAAGCTTTTGATAAAATACCTCGGATATCATGCAAAAGAAGTATTTGCATTAGAAAAACCGGATTTGGGAACCATACAACTTGAATTGGATACAAGAAAATTGGAAGAAGTGGTCGTTGTAGGTTATGGGCTACAGAAGCGCATAACAAATACAGGTTCTGTCAGCGCGATACAAGCTGAAGAAATCAAAACGGTACCTACTTCAAGTATTCAAAATACATTGGTAGGAAGATTGCCCGGATTTTTCTCGCAACAACGCAGTGGTCAACCCGGGCAAGATGCTGCTGATTTTTTTATACGTGGCGTAAACTCATTGAATGGAGATGCTACCCCGCTCATTGTGGTGGATGATGTAGAATATGAATATAGTCAGTTAGCGCAATTGAGCGCCAATGAAATAGAAAGTATCACTCTGCTGAAAGATGCGGCTACAACTGCTATTTATGGTTTACGCGGGGCAAATGGCGTATTGGTGGTAACAACTACCCGAGGTAAAATCGGAAAACCTCGCATAAACGTAACTGCAGAAACTGGAATCAGTCGTGTGATAAGGATGCCGTCATATTTGGATTCATATACTACGGCTATGCTCCGAAATGAAGCTACTATCAACGACAGTTATGGGTTATCCACCCCTTTAGTCATACCGTTTACGGAAAATGATTTGAAATTGTTTCGGGACGGATCAGATCCTTATGGGCATCCTAACGTAAATTGGGTGGATGAACTACTGAACCGACAATCATCGCAAAGCCGTTATGTAATTGATGTATCGGGAGGTAATGAAAAAATTAAATACTATACTTCCTTAGGATTTTATAATCAGAATGGTATATTAAAATATTTTGAACCAACTTTGGCAACAGATGATGTTGATAACAATTATTACTACAAACGTTATAATTTCCGTTCCAATTTAGATATTTCACCTATAAAAACCTTAAAGTTGAGATTTGACGTGAACGGACGTTTTGAAACGGTCAACAATCCCGGTGGCATACACAACAGCAGAGGCTTATTTGAAGAACTTAACAAATATGCTTATCTCGCACCTTATGCGATGCCGCTCAGAAATCCTGATGGATCGTATGGATATTCAAGTCACATGGATGGAAACAGCGTAGTGAACCCGGTCTCACGTCTTGCAAATGGAGGTTATAAAAGAGAATTCAGAAATAATTTTAATATAATAATCGGAGCCGATCAACGCTTGGATTTTATAACCCCTGGGTTATCAGCCAAAGTGAATGTTTCCTATGCCGGTAATTATAATGAAAATCGTAATCTTACTCGTGACTTAAACGCACTACCGGCTTGGAAGTATGATTCGGAAACAGGAAATTACCTGATTCGAAATGCAGCGAATTACAGATTGCCTATCTATAATTTAGCTTATAGTAACGGCACTTTCAATAACGCCATAACAATTCAGGGTATGCTTAATTTTGACCAGACATTCAATGGTGGTCACAGGGTTTACGGATTAGTATTGGTTAATCAACAATCTAAAGAGGACAAAGAAAAATTAAAGAAAAATTACCGTGGATTTACTTTTCGGGGCGGATATGATTATAAGCAAAAATATTTGGTAGAATTTAATTTGGCGCGAAATGGGAATGATCGCTTTAGAAAAGATAAAAGGTATGGAATATTTCCTGCCGTTTCGGTAGGATGGAATATTGCTGAAGAAAACTTTTTTAAGGACGCCGCACCTATATTCGATCTACTTAAAATCAGAGGCTCTTATGGTATTGTTGGTAGTGATGTTTCTTATCAAAACACTTATGGCGATAAAGTAGAAGAAGAGATTAAATATACGGTCGGAAGCAATTATTATGGCAGTACTACTGCCGAAGGCAGCTTAGTGAACCCATTCGTAACCTGGGAGAAAGAGCGAAAAACGGATATTGGTGTGGATATTAATCTGCTCAAAGGAAAATTAACGTTAACAGCCGATTATTTCTATAACTTTCGTTACGATCAGTTAATCTCGCAGGGAGATGTTCCGCTTATTATTGGTCAGAGCTTGCCTAAAAAAAATATGGGTGAAACGGAGAATAGAGGGTTTGACGGAATGTTGAATTACAAAGACAAAGTCGGTTCTGTTAATGTTGGAGTCGGATTTAATATTTCTTATGCCAAAAATAGAATCATATACGTCAGTGAAGCTCCAGACTATCCCTATCAGGCACAAACAGGAAGTAAAATCGGATTAAAGCAAGGTTATCAATGTATTGGTTTTTATCAACTGAATGATTTTGATGAAAATGGAAATGTAAAATCAGACATAGCTAAACCCTCATGGAGCGTTATTCAACCCGGTGATTTAAAATATGCCGACATGAACAAAGACGGAATAATCAATGAAGCCGATAAAACATTTTTGTCGAAGCCTAATCTGCCAACAACTACTTATGGATTGGAATTATCTGCCGGTTATTACAATTTCTCTTTGAGAGCATTATGGCAGGGAGCTTTTGATTATGCCGTATATATTTATGCCGAAGGTTCCGATGCATTCAATTCCAACCTGATTCCCTGGCATCTGGACCGTTGGACTCCCCAAACAGCATTCACGGCAACCTATCCACGTCTCGGATTGGACACTAATGTCAATAATATTTCATGGAAAACAGAATCGGACTTTTGGATGCACGATGCCAGTTACATCAGGCTCAAATCCCTTGAATTAGCTTATCAGGTGCCATCAGAATGGCTAAGGAGTAAACAACCTTACATTGGTGCGGTAAGGCTGTATCTAACAGGGTATAATATTCTGAATTTTACCCACATGGGCAAATTTCAGCAAGACGCAGAAGTAGCTAATGGTACGGGAAATGCTTACCCCAATACGGCTAACTACAATATTGGAATACAAATTGCTTTCTAAATAAAATACGATATGAAAAATATACTATTAAACAAACTAATGCTTTTGTTCGCACTGCCCGTAGTTTTATTTATGGCTTGTAACGATGAATTTTTAGACCAGGGTTCTTTGTCTGATATTTACGAAAAAGATGTATATGCCGATAGTTTAAAGACCTTGGGGGTAATAAATAATCTATACGGCGGACTGAATTTGTCTTTCAATCCCTCGCGTTTTGGGAATCAATGTCTGGAAGCTGCTTGCGATGAAGCGGAACCATCAACGGATGAAGCGAAATTTCCGGTAATAATTGCTAAAGGAGCCGCAAATCCCAGTAATGCCGATAAAGGGATATGGACAAGCTATTACAGAAACGTGCGACAAGTCAATATTTTCCTTGCAAACAAAGATATAATACCGGTAACAAGTCAAACGTTGGAGTTATGGGAAGCGCATGCCCGTTTTCTAAAGGCATGGTATTCTTTTATAATGTTAAAGCATTATGGAGGTTTTCCGCTTATAGGCGACAAGGTATATGCTGAAGATGAAGCGATTGATGTACCCCGTAATACTTATGCCGAATGTGTTAAATATATTCAGGACGAATTGGACTGGGCAACTTCCAGGCTTCCATTAAACAACAGTGTGACGGGAGAAACAGCAGATCGATTTAAAGCGACAAAAGGTACAACATTGGCTGTTAAATCCCGATTACTTCTATATGCAGCCAGTCCCTTGGCAAATGGAGATTATGACGGAAATGACCCCGACCACTATGTATCATTCGGCAACAGCGATAAGAAACGTTGGGAAGATGCTTATCTTGCAGCTAAAGCCGTTATTGATCTGGGATTATATAGTCTTTATCAGGGATCATCTCCGTTTTTTTATAATTTATTTCAACAGAACGGAGATTGTTCGGAACATATATTAAATCAATGGATACCGCAAAATACAAATAACAATATGTATTATGAAACGTTGGCTAATCCGCCTTCCAGGTGGACACGTTACCAGAGTACTTCAAGTAGTTGTTTCCCTTTGCAGGAATTAGTAGATGCTTTCCCAATGAAAAACGGTCTCAGCATAGACGATCCGACATCCGATTATCCTGGTATCGGCGATAATATGTATAACAACAGAGATCCGCGTCTTACGGCATCCATCCATTATAATGGCGCTTTGAGATATTACATAGGATCAGGAGATAAACCGGTAAGAATCTATACTGGCGCAATACCCGCAAGTTCTGTAGCAGAGGAAACAAGCGCCAGCAGGGATGGAATTTATCAAGCCGGGGCAACCAAAACAGGTTATTATCGTTACAAAGGGCTTCGGAATGATGTAATTGGAAGCGGTGCAGAACTTTATCGCCCACAAATATTGATACGATATGCCGAAATTCTATTAAATGCAGCAGAAGCCGCTAATGAATATTATGGTCCTACCGATGAAATATACACATGGCTCAGAGCAGTCAGGCAAAGAGCTGAAATAACGAGAGACGAAGATGGGGATGAGAAAAACTTATATGGAGTCAAAGATAATATGACTTATGAAGAAATGAAGATATTTATCCGTAATGAACGGCGCATTGAACTTGCTTTTGAAGAACACCGTTTTTGGGATGTCCGCCGATGGAAAATTGCACCGATCGTTTCAAACGGAGAAGTTCATGGAATGGAGATAACGCGGGCTGTCGATGGCAGTTTTTCTTATCGTGTAATTACAATAAGAAAGCATGTTTTTAATCCCGAAATGTATTATTGGCCCATACCTATGAGTGAAATGACCAAATCTCCGGCTTTGAAACAAAATCAGGGATACGTAAGTAAAGAATAATTCATTAAAGTAAGAAATAAAAACATATATTATGAGAACAATCTATCTATTATTCGGATTTTTGTTTGTCATCCTTTTTACAAACGGATGCACACGAGGCGGAGAACTAATATCCGATAATACAAATTCATACAGGATAAACGCAACGGCTAAAAGCGATCAAGCGGGATTAACCGGAAAGGTGTCTATTGTTGGCTGGTACTACAAGGAAATGAATGTGCTGAGTTTTACCTTAACATGGACGGATTTATGGACGAATTCAGGAAAATTGACCAATATTAGATTTTATTCAGGTAAGTCTGGAGTATCAGGCACATTAATCGACAGCATTGAGATTAATAGTTCAAATGCAAGCGGTAGCATCAATCTTTCCTTGGCTGGACATCAAGGTCTGGTTGGGACGCAGATTGATGATCTTATTGCAGGCAATTGGTATTTTATTTTATGTACAACAGCCTATCCGGATGGAATAGTCAGAGGTCAGTTGGATGTAAGTCTGAAAGATCCGAGTGTGCATCTATCTAACTTAGTAAAAGATATAATTCTGAATGAAGGAATTAATTCAATTATCATTTACGAAGACAAAACACAACAAATAAATTTTTCGGTATTACCTACTTACGCCGATAATAGAGAGGTGAAATGGGAGAGTTCCGATGTGAGTATCCTTACAGTAGATCAGGATGGGTTATTGACAGGAGTCAATGTGGGTAAGGCAATACTACGTGTATCTGCGCTTGATGAAAGCAACGTAATCAGCATTTTGAATGTTGAAGTTATTAATCCGGATAAAATAAGTAAAATTACATTGGACATTTCAAATGAACTAAATCTCCTTGCATCGGACGCAACAGTTTTGCTTAAAACAAGAGTCGAACCCGAAACGGCATTGAACAAAACACTCAGTTTCGAATCTTCAAATATAAATGTAGCAACTGTTAATGCAAATGGATTAGTAACAGGAATCGGAGCAGGTAAAGCTACCATTACGGTAAAAGCAACAGATGGAACCGGAATTCAAACAACCTGTTTGGTTGCCGTTGATCCTGATCTTCAGGAATATGACAGAAGTACATGGGGTGTATCCTGTTCTTCGGAAAAAGAAAGTGATGGAGGTGGTAAAATGATGATTCTCAATGATAGTTATACTACCTATTGGCACAGTATGTGGACTCCGAATTCTCCGTTGCCGCATTGGTTATTAATTGACATGAAAGAACAGAAAGAAATTAATAAGATATTTGTGGCACGACGACAAAATGGATCTGTTGTGACCACCGATACCAAAATAATTATTGTTTCGTTCAGCACAGATGGCACAATATTCACTCAACTACGAACGCTTGATTACGGTGATACATCCAATAACTCGTTGACAACAGGCTTATCTCGCGAATTGGTATTTCCAACACAAACAGCCCGCTATATTAAATTAGATATAACGGAAAGCAATCGAGCGCCTTATGCTAATATATCCGTATTAAAAGTTCATAAGCTCAAATAACATAATGAAACACGCATTTATTTTTACATTTTTTCTATTATCCTCTTGCTTTCTTGTTTTTTGTACTAATCCTGTTTCGGTCGTTTTTCGACCCGGAGAAATCTGGGAAGACGACCAAGGGGTGCATATCAATGCACATGGTGGAGGAATACTGTATTATAACAATACCTATTACTGGTTTGGAGAGCATAAAGCCGAAAACTCCAATTCAGCTTTGGTGGGAGTAACTTGTTATTCATCCAGCGATTTAACTCAGTGGAAAAATGAAGGCATCGCTTTTTCTGTGGTAAAAGATGATACCACTTCGCTTATCAGTAAAGGTTGTTTAATTGAACGACCCAAAGTGATTTTCAATAATAAAACAGGTAAATTTGTGATGTATTTTCACCATGAGCTTCGCGGAAAGGGCTATAATGCCGCTCAAACAGGTATTGCAATCAGTGATCATGTAACTGGTCCCTATCGTTTTCTAAAATCACTCCGTCCCTGCGCCGACATTTGGCCCGAGAATATGCCCGAAGCGCAACGAACATCGACAATAAAACCCGATGATTTCAAGAAAAAAACGGGACAGGCATGGGATACTGCAATTACAGACGGACTGTTCGTGCGCCGCGATTTCAAACGAGGGCAAATGTCGCGGGATATGACTCTTTATGTGGATGACGATAGGAAAACATATCATATTTACGCCTCCGAAGAAAATTATACGTTGCATATTGCCGAATTGACTGATGATTATCTGGGATATACCGGAAAATATTTCCGAATTGCGCCAGGGGGGCACAATGAAGCACCGGCTCTGTTCAAAAAAGACGGACACTATTATATGATAACCTCTGGTTGTACGGGTTGGAGACCCAATGCAGCGCGCATGTTTACCGCCGATAATATCTATGGACCATGGACAGAACATCCGAATCCTTGTATCGGTAAAGACAGCGAATTAACTTTCCACGGGCAAAGCACCTACATTTTACCAATTGCCGATAAGAAAGACGCTTTTATATTTATGGCAGACCGCTGGATGCCTCAACATCCGATTGATGGACGCTACCTCTGGTTGCCTATCCTGTTTGAAAATGGATTACCCGTATTAAAGTGGACAGATGAGTGGAGTTTGGATATTTTTGCTAATTAAAAATAAAGGTAATAGATGAAACGGATACTATTTTGTATACTGGCAATATATGTTTCTTGCTTGCCGGTTTTATCTAAGGAAGTGGCTATTACTTCACCCAATGGTGACTTCCGAATGAAGGTATATGACAAAGGAGACCGGATTTATTATTCGGTCAATTACCTCAATCAACCCGTTGTTTTGGAATCCTTATTGGGAATTAATGGCAATGGAGAATGGAAAGAAGGAATCGGTGTGGATAGGTCTTCTACGGCTTTGGTTGATACTGTATGGAAACCGGTTTATGGAGAACGAAATATTATTCGCGACCACTACCACCGTTACGAAATAGATATTGTTCAAACCAATAATCCCCGTCGGAAACTGAAACTGATTGTCCGTGCATACGACGAAGGTGTGGCTTTCCGATACTTTTTTCCGGGAGGCGAATACCTGCATATCACTAACGAATATACTCAATACACTTTGCCCGAAGGTGCTAAAGCATGGTTCACCAAAAGAGCTCAATCCGTATATGAACTGTTGCCTTTGCAAGATTGGCAGGGTGAAAGCGAACGTCCTTTGATAATCGAATTGCCACAAGGTCCTTATGTGCTGTTAACTGAAGCCGAAGTAATCAATTACGTTCGTACAAAATTCAAAATAATTAAAGGTAAACCAAATACCCTCACAGGAGCCATGTATGGTGCCGTGGACGACATAGCCCCATACAAAACACCCTGGCGGATAATCATGGCAGCTACTCAACCTGGACAACTCATCGAACACAATGATTTGTTGCTCAACCTCAATCCGCCATGTAAAATAGAAAATCCTTGGTGGATACGTCCGGGCAAGTCTATGCGTGAAGTAACACTCACCACCGAAGGTGCTAAATTGGTGGTCGACTTTGCTGTAAAACACAATCTGCAATATATGCTTTTCGATGCAGGATGGTATGGACCCGAGGGCAGCAAAAAGTCCGATGCCACTACAGTAACTATCGATCCTGCCAGAAATAAAAATCCCCACGCACTGAACTTGCCGGAAGTGATTGCTTATGCCAAAAAACGCTATGTCGGAATCATCCTCTATGTGAACCAACGGGCACTCTATCAACAATTGGACAAAATACTTCCTTTGTATAAGAATTGGGGCGTTGACGGGATTAAGTTCGGTTTCGTTCAGGTCGGCTCTCAATTCTGGACAAATTGGATGCATGAAGCGGTTAAGAAATGTGCTGAATACGGTTTAATGGTGGATATACATGACGAATATCGCCCCACAGGTTTCAGTCGTACTTATCCCAACCTGATGACTCAAGAAGGCATTTATGGAAATGAAGAATTTCCAGATGCCACCAACAATGTCACTTTGCCTTTTACTCGTTTTACGCAAGGTGCTGCCGATTATACAATTTGTTATTACAGACAAGATTTTAACGGAAACACAAAACCCAATACCGATCACGGCTTGGTGAATGCTCGTCTGATAAAAGGTACTTCAGCACATCAGTTGTCAATGGCTGTTGTGTATTACAGCCCATTTCAACATGTCTATTGGTACGATAAACCATCCGACAGTCGCGATGAACCCGAACTGGAATTTTTCGACCGCGTCCCTACCGTTTGGGATGATACAAAAGTCATTTATGGCGAAATAGGTAAATACATCACCATTGCTCGCCAAAGCAGGAATGATTGGTTTGTGGGAACAATGACTAATAACGACGGACGAAAACTGAATATTCCGCTTGATTTCCTGCTGAAGGAAAAAACGTACACCGCTCATATTTTTTATGATGACTCGAAAGCAAAGACTCGAACAAAAGTCGGCATCAAAAAGATACAAGTAAATCATAAATCGGTAATCGAAGCCGATTTATTACCGTCTGGCGGACAAGCTGTTTGGATTGAATGTAACAAATAAAAAAACAGATATGCGAAACAAACTATCAATGATATTAGGCTTGTTGTATTTATTGTGTTGTAATTTACAAGCGCAAAAATTTGTACATCCCGGCGTTCTCCATACTAAAGAAAGCATGGAACATTTGCGACAACTGATAATCAACAAGACGGAACCAGCTTACGGCTCTTTTCTCCTCCTGAAAGAACACAAATGTTCGCAGGCAGATTACCGGATGGAAGGTCCTTTCCAAGTGATTTCCCGCGATGGAGAATTTGGATATACCAAAAGCAAAATGGAAGCCGATTTCAGTGCCGCATACCAGAATGCGCTGATGTGGACGCTGACCGGAAATGAAGCGCATGCCCGTAAATCGCTTGAGATATTGACCGCTTACGCCGACAGTTTGACCCTGATCCCCGAAACGAATGATGCTCCGTTGTTGGTAGGATTGGAAGGACTGAAAATTATATATGCCCTTGAAATGTTAAAATACACCTACAATGGTGTTTCCAAAAGGCAACTCCAAAAGATAACAAAAATGTTTTCGGAAATATTTATTCCTGTGATGGATAATTTTTACACACATAAACCTTATACCAATGGCAATTGGGGACCTATTGTGACTAAGGCTTACATGGCAGCGGGCATTTTCTTTGACAACCGGAAGATGTACGATAAAGCTATTGATTTCTATCTTCATGCTCGTGATAACGGGACAATTGCGCATTACATCAGCGGAGAAACCGGACAGATACAGGAAAGTGGTCGCGACCAAGGTCATTCCATGTTGGGTATAGGCGCTATGGCAACGGTCTGCGAATTGGCATGGAAACAGGGAAATGATCTTTATTCGGCTTTGGATAATCGTTTATTGAAAGGATTTGAATATGTGGCAAAATACAATCTCGGTTACGATGTATCTTTTATAACATGGATAGACATCACCGGCAAATACTGCGACTGGACTGAAATATCAGATAAAAGCCGCGGCAGATTTATACCAATCTTTGAAATGGCATATAACCATTATGTAAAACGTAAGGGATTACAGATGCCGTATGTATTGCAAGTATTGGGAAAAATCCGTCCGGAAGGATTTGACAGAGACCAACCAGCATTTGGGTCTTTATTGTTTAATGATTAAAAAATGAAACATGACGTTATTAAACAGTCCGGGATGGGCAGGTGCTTATTCCTGGTTGGATTGTAAAAACAATGCTTGTGGACTCTTTTTAGCATGGTGCAATGCCGATAAGATGCTTTGAAGAAATCAGTTAGTGCTTAGGCTAAAAGGTTTAGGCGGGCTCCATTTATACTTTTAATGTGAAAAAACATGAAAATGAGAATATTGATTTTAGCTGTAATATTATTATTGAGTTATATACCGGTAAAAGCTCAAAAAATCGTACTTCATCCGGTACCCAAGGAGATCATCTATTCCAAACACAATGACGATTTTACAGTACAGGTTCGTACCCCAAAGCAAGACTGGCTTGATTTGTATGAGTATTTGGTAAACGTAGATATGGATACTAAATCAGAGGCATCAATGGTTCAATTCGATTTTGAAGGCAAAGTTGAATTGCGGATTAAAGTAAATAATGGGATAATCCATGATGTGAAAATTCGTCCGTTAAATAAAAACATTCAATATTCGGTTATTGGAAATACCATCTTTTTTTCATTGGACAAGCCATCGAAATTGTCGCTCGAAGTGAATGGCGACCGACTACGCAATCTTCACATATTCGCCAATGAATTAGAAAAAGAAATACCATCATCCGAGGATATAAATGTCCTTTATTTTGGCGAAGGGATGCACAAAGCCAAAGAAGCTGAGGGTATTTTCAATGTTTGTTCCAACACGACTGTTTATTTAGCTCCCGGTGCTGTTGTTCAAGGAAAATTCGTTTGCAACAAGGTTGAAAATGTTCGTTTTATCGGACGTGGTATAATAATGGAACCGCAACGGGGATTTGAAATTACACATTCCAAGAATATCGAAATCGATGGAATAACCGTTATTAATCCCGTTCATTATACCGTTTGTGGAGGAGAAACGTCCGGATTGAAAATTAACAATCTTAAATCGTTCAGTAACAAAGGATGGAGTGATGGAATTGATTTGATGAGTTGCTCGGACGTAACAATCAATGACATCTTTATGCGCAATTCCGATGATTGCATTGCCATATACACTCATAGATGGAATTATTACGGAGACGTTCGTAATTATGAAATAACCAATGCTATTCTGTGGGCAGATATAGCTCATCCTGTCAATATCGGATTACACGGCGATACATCCATAGAAGGCAATGTCATTGAAAATATCCATTTTTCAAATATGGATATTTTAGAGCATGATGAGGATGATCGTAATTATCAAGGATGTATGGCTTTCAGCGTGTCTGATCACAATTTGGTTCAAAATATCACTTTTGAAAACATTCGCGTTGAGAACATACAAGAAGGACAACTATTCAACATACGGGTTTTATTTAATGAAAAATACAGTACAGGACCGGGAAGAGGAATCAAGAATATAACTTTCAGAAATATCTTTTACAAAGGAAATGGAGAGAATCCATCTATTATTGAAGGATTCAGTGAAAAATATAATATCGAAAATGTTATGTTTGAAAATATTGTCATTAACGGAAAGAAAATCAAATCTTTTAAAGAAGGGAATATTGGGATAGGAAAATATACGAATAAAATATTTATCAAATAAGTATGAAATGTGAAGAAGATAGGTACATACTCGTATTGCATTTAGATAAACTCAAAAACTCAATTCAATTAGGGCGTTCCCTCAAAGGTGGTTAAATTTGCCCTCCGACAATGGATTTCTTGGCACTTTCTTAGCTGTTTAACCCATTCGAAACGTATTCGAAGGGCTTTTTCGGGTATCTATGTCCGCTCGGGAAGCGGACATGGATCGGACATGAATCGGATAGCGATCGGACATAATACGGACATAACCTTTAAGTATGCGTGCAAGAAGCAAGTGCACTATAAGTGGAAAGTTGAAAATTGAAAGTGGAGAGTTATTCGTTCGACATAATCTCTTCTTTCTTTTTATAAATTCATCACGGATTTATACTATAATTTTCTATATTTTACTTTAAAATAGTTAACAAAACGGCAGTATTTCAAGAAAAACTATTATCTTTGAAATATGAGAATATGCTTATAAAGCATATTACGAACAAGTTAACAGCTTGTTTTAATTTAAAATATCTCATTTTTTATATGACGGAAAAGACATTAGTTATATTGAAGCCGTGTACTCTCCAACGGAGTTTGGTAGGAGAGATCGTTCAACGTTTTGAACGCAAAGGATTACGTTTGGCTGGTATGAAAATGATGCAGTTAACAGACGAACTTTTAAGTGAACATTATTTACATCTCAACACAAAACCATTTTTTCAAAGAGTAAAAGATTCTATGATGAAGGTTCCCGTTATTGTTTGTTGTTTTGAGGGAGTAGATGCAATTCAGACCGTTCGACTGATGGCAGGTGCAACTAATAGCAGGCAAGCTGTTCCGGGAACTATACGGGGAGACTATAGTATGAGTTTTCAAGAAAACATTGTGCATGCTTCCGATTCCCAAGAAACTGCTGCTGTGGAATTAAACAGGTTTTTTAAACCGCAAGAAATATTTGATTATAAACAGGAAATACTAAATTCGTTATACGCTTGTGACGAATACTAAAGAACAAGAGTTATGAATTTCAAACACATCAAAACGACAATTATTGTTATTGTAGTAGCTACTATTAGCTCATATTCTTTCTCTCAAGATTTAATAGCACGCCACGCCCCTATCGACGGAAAATTAAAAAGTATAGATTCCCTAACTCTGCAACAACTATTAAAAGAAGAATGGAAATCAAGAGATCAGACTCTCTCTTTCTTCGATTTATATCCCGATTGGGATAACAAACATGTGAATTCATACGGTAAAGATGTAGTTATACCGGAAACCTATGTTATTGACCTAACGGGATTTTGTATGCCTACTATTCATACCAAGATTAATTCTTCTTTTGGTCCTCGTAAAAGAAAAATGCACAATGGATTGGATATTAAGGTATATATAGGTGACACTATTGTAGCAGCTTTTGACGGAAAAGTACGCATTGTCCAAACAGAACGGAGAGGATATGGAAAATACATAGTGATTCGCCATTATAATGGTCTTGAAACAGTGTATGGACATTTATCCGAACAACTTGTTAAGGAGAATCAAGAAGTAAAAGCCGGAGAAGTTATTGGTTTGGGAGGAAATACGGGACGTTCTACCGGGTCTCATCTTCACTTTGAAACACGTTTTTTAGGTATTGCCCTTGATCCGATTCTTATGTTTAATTTTCCTGAACAAGATATTGTAGCCGATTCTTATGTATTTGTTAGAAATGGAAGCGGAGCGAAAGGCGGTATGGCAGGAGATAACGCTATTCGATATTATAAAGTAAAACAAGGAGATTCTCTATCTGAAATTGCTATTAAACAAAGCGTTTCTATTGATACGCTTTGCAAACTTAATAGGATAAACAAAAAAGCAATTCTCAGAGTGGGACAAATATTACGTTATTCTTAAAGAGAACTAAAGACAAAAACGACACAGAGACACGGAGGCACAAAGATTCTTGATTTTAATTGTTTAAGATTTCTATGTATCCGTGTTTCTGTGTTATTTTATTATATCTCTATTTTTTCTTTTCCCATCGGTATGAAACCACTGACTTTGCAGGAGCTTCATAAGTGAAACGCTGTATTCCGTCATTAATGGTCAATTTTTTTGCACTATTGTTCTCATTCAACAGTACAAAAGCATAGGTTCCGCCTATGTTTTCAAAAGCAGAGAACATAAGCCCATTTTCAGTATAACCTGTTGTTCCGATACGTACAGCTCCCGGTTTTACTACAGCAGACAGATGTCCGATGATATAATAATGCGAGTTGCGAACGATTGTCTTATAATCCGTCCTACTAATATCTACTGCTCCGTAACAAGTTCTACATCCGCCTTGACGGTTAGGTCCCATATCGGTATCGAGCATCAAATTCTAAACGATAACCCCTCTACACCAATTATTGACTGTTCCCAAAGCTACTTCACGCATATCTTCCATTAGACGTTTTCCCAGATTACGACCGTCATTCCATGTACCGATAGATGTTTCCGTAAAAATAAGCTCTTTATTCGAACGTTTGCGATTGATGTCATTCAATTCTTGGTAGTGTCATAATTTAACTGAAAAGTAGTATTTTTGCAAAACCCCATGATACATTCAGAAGAAATTCATTGTCCCTATTGCAATAGCAATAATTTGCAAAAAAGCGGAAAAAGTTACACCGGTGAACAACGTTGGCGCTGCAAGGAGCGTAAAAAATATTTTCAGCGTTTCTATCGTTATAATGCTCGAAAGCAAGGAATAAAAGATAAGATAATTGAGATGACGCTTAACAGTAGTGGCGTTAGAGATATTGGGCGAGTGCTTAAAATCAGTAAGGATACGGTAGTTTCCCTATTAAAAAAAAACGCTACACATTAACCCTTATTTCATCACAAAACAAGCGCAACAAATGTTTGATTATCTTGATATTGAGATAGTATTTAGTGGAGAAATGGATGAATTTTGGAGTTTTGTGGGTAACAAAAGCAATCAACGTTGGACGTGGTATGCGCATAGAGCGCAGGTCGGGTTGTATTCTGGCTTAGCATAACGGCAAACGCACAGACAAGGATTTTTTGATAGTATGGAATTCATTGAAAATATTTGATATAGCCCAATACCATACAGACGATTGGGGGGGGCGTATTCAAAGTACATTCCCCCTGAAAAACTTCCTGTGGGCAAGGATAAGACCTGGAAAATTGAGCGAAAAAATTTGAATTTCAGAACTCACTTGAAACGCTTGAATCGTAAAACAATTTGTTTTTCCAAAAAACGAAACGGTTCATGATAACGTTATAGGGATGTATATCGAAAGGTATTATTACAAAAATGGAACATACGGAAATAATGTATTCAATTGATTTATGACACTACCCAATTCTTCACGGTTTCCACCGTAATTGTGATAGACTGCTCCAGTAAGAAAGGCTGCTGCAACTTCATCATCATACATCCTTAAAGGATAGTCTTCTTGATCTGTCATGTTATCATAATTGTAATTATGATCGAAAGCATAAATCTGGTTCATCCGACAAATGCGTAGTTTTTATCATGTAGACCAAGAATTTTAAGCTCAAAAAACTCTTGGTCTCTATATCCGTAGGCTTGTCTTTTCATTGTTTTAATTTTATTGTTTATTCCTTCAATCTTTCCTGTGGATATATGATGATCATACCAAGCTAAGATACCAAACTTGTGGGCAGTAAGTATCGTTGCAAACTTAACCAGTTGGGGAACCTTAGATTCTTTAGCCTGTTTAATCCAGTCATCCATAACTGTTTCAGCTTCTTGTTTGTTTACTTGCATCCATATCTCTTTCAGGCTTTCTTTTAGGTAGTATGCCTGAGCTAATGGTTCATTCAATTTTAGAGCATTATCCAATCTTGTTCTAAAATTCGCATCAAAGATGTCTTTTCCATTGCAGAGCAACAGCCAACGGGTTCCTTTAAGTACATTGCGTTTGTTGAGATCTTTCTCCTCACGATAAACCCCTCTACGGATTTGATCTATCACATCATTCATTAACTTGACAACATGGAAATGATCAAAAACCAATGTAGCCTTAGGCGCATTAGACAAGACAGATGAAATAAAAGCGGCAGAAAGGTCTGTTGCAACAGATTCTATTTTAACGCCTTTATTCGAGACCTTTTCCCAAAACTTGTCTAAAGAATCTGCGCCTTTACCCTGACCTATAATAAACGCATTAAATACCTGCTGTTAAATTAATCAATTCATTATTTGGTACATTAAATATAGACCAATACAAACTCAAATCATATCGTAGCACTTCTAATGATGTGAAGAATCGGTTATGTGTAACGTTTCTCCTCGTCTTTTTCCAAAGCATTTCGATGGCATTCAAATCGGGTGAATAGGGCGGAAGAAAAACAATTCCAAGATGTTTGATACGCATTCTATCCATGGTTGTAAGATTTTTGCGTGGTGGTATTTTGCATTGTCCAACACCAACAATATTTTTTTCTGCTTTCCATTCTCTTTATTTCCTACGG
>SNRY01000038.1_pt1 | contig 55942 bp, 58 predicted proteins | sample 4693421 | NCBI WGS metagenome assembly SNRY01 (sample SAMN11003215, study PRJNA524138) | termite gut metagenome | isolation source: Bacteroidetes bacterial symbionts from single cell of protist host amplifed... | host: Streblomastix strix ... | reverse complement strand
GGAGATGGTCTCATACAACTCGTCCACCGACGGACGGGGTAACTTTTTTCTTCCCATTTTGATTTGATGGTATTACGGGGAAACAAAGATCGATATTTTTCATAGCACCTCAATATATTAATTAACCGTTTCGTCTGCTCTTTTCGGAAACCAAAGAAAAAGGATGATTATTGCATAAATTGTTCCTGTGGTCGTTGTGATTGGAAAAAGATTGAGAAGAAAAAATAATTCGGAATGACTCCTTAGTTTAGACTTGAATCTGCGCATCCTAAAAATAGTGTGTAATTCGGAAAATATTTGTATTTTTACATAGTGTTATTTTGATAATTAAATTGTTTTTATTATGCTTGACAAAGAGTTTAAATACTATCTTGATAATCAAGACGAATTGCTTAAAAAATATAATGGCAGGTTTATCGTTGTTGTCGGCGGAAAGGTTGTCGGCGATTATGATAGTTTCGAACAAGCGTTGTTTCATTCCAAAAAAAAACATGAGTTAGGCACATTTCTTATTCAGGAATGTACTGCCGGAGAGGACGCATACACACAAACATTTCACTCACGGGTAATTTTTGCTTAAATTATGTCGGAACCGAAGAAACAGCCGGTAGTACATGCACTAACCAATTTCAGTCAGGGAATAGCAAGAAATATAGTTACACCCGTTGAGATTACTAATGTATTTACAAAACAAAAAGTTTCAACAAAAGGAATATGGGACACTGGGGCAACTAATTCTGTTGTAACTAAATCAACTGCTATGGCGTTAGGATTGCTATCTGTTGGAAGGGCACGAGTTAGAGGAGCCCATGGTGATAAAGAAGTAAATGTTTACTATGTAAATATTACTCTCAATAATAAGAATATCACATTAAATACCCAAGTAACCGAATGTGATGAATTATCGCCGGATAAAAGTGTTGGTATGCTAATCGGCATGAATATAATTACTATGGGAGATTTTGCCGTAACCAACTATCAAAGTCAAACAACAATGACTTTTAGAGTCCCGTCTTTACAAAAAATTGATTTTGTTTCCGGTATGAAAACACCGGACAAGATTAAAATCAAAAATTCAAATAATAATTTTTAGTCAATGCCACATATTCATCGCTATATTGATGCCGGGATATTTCCGTCAAAAGGGTTTCTTGCGTGTATGCTTGTTGTTTGGTAAAGGAAAAAGCCAGTAACGTTCTTTTGGGAGTTGCCCCTTGTTTGGTTGTCACATCAAGTCGGCGAAAAGGAAATAAATCGTAATTTCCGGCAATTTCTATCATTTTATCAGAAACAATAGTTGGAATGATGAGGGAAAAGAATCCGTGTGGAGATAATAAACGTTTCACCCCTTGCAGTAAATCCTGATAGCTTAGTTGGTCGCCATGACGCGCTGTGTTGCGCCGTTCGTCGGGAGATTTTAAAGAATCCCCGAAATAAGGAGGATTGGAAACAATAAGGTCATACGGATGATTTGAAACAAATGATTTGAAATCACCATATACCACTTTTATCCGGTTGCGCCACGGAGAACAGCGAACATTTTCACACGCTTGACAAACAGCAACTTCGTCTATTTCCAAAGCCGTAATAGCAGCCGGGTTTCGTTGGGCAAGCATTAATGCCACCAAGCCGGTTCCCGTGCCTACATCCAAAATATTTCCGGCTGGCTCAACGGGAGTCCATGCACCCAATAATACCCCGTCGGTTCCTACTTTCATGGCGCATCTGTCTTGCCAAATAGTAAACTGTTTGAAATGAAAGCAGGAATCTGATGACATTTTTATTTTTTCAACCTTTGGACCAGTTTCTTTATCGCCGTTTCCGCATCTTTTTCCTCATTAAGCAATTCTATAAAACAATTATCGATAATCACCCCCGTAGCATATTCGCAGACCGTTTGAAACCCCGATTTACTATGGATGTCAAAATTTGCCATAAGCGAATTATTCAACTTCAATTCTCTCATCTTTTTCAAGAAATCCCGCTTGTAATGAATCGTATTCTTGTTTTCGTTGGTTTCCACCGAAGAGGTGGACAAGTAAATAAAGCCACTCGAATGTTTGTCTATTTGCCCTATTTCATCCACATGCATTTCAGGAGTAACAGGTAAAATAATAAGAAGCCCGTAACGATCGGCAATGATACGAAAACGCTTTTGATACTCTTCCAATGCCAGATCGGAGATCACTATCCCGTCAATATCACATTCCACACATTTCCGGCAGAAAGATTCAAATCCGAAATCTGTAATGGTATCCAGACAACCGGACAACAATAAAGGTATATTGACCTTGCGGCGAATGTGTTGCAACTGCCCAAATAACAATTTCAATGTCATTCCGTTTTTCAAAGCACAAGCAACAACTTCCTGAAAAATTGCAGTATTTATTTTTGTTTTTTCGGATGGAATACCGATTTGAACCATATCTATTCCATTTTGCTCCAAAGTGTGAATGATATCCGTTGTACCATCCAACGTGGGGTGTCCTGCACAAAAATAAACAGATAACAAATTCTTCTTACCGCTATTGAATAAATGGTTAATTCTATTCATAAATTTCCGGTAATATAGTTAAAGTTTAAGTTTTTCCTTATTTATATATGCAAATATATAGAAAATAATTAGTAACCAAGCATATTTCCTCCCCTTTTTGAGTGATATTTTAAAGGAAATTCGACAAAAAATAAATATGAATTTTCGCCTGTGTTTCCCCCAAAAGCGGTATCTTCAAAAGAGAGAAGAAATATGTTTTGAATTTATTATCCAATTTAAAAAACAGAAATGCTGTTAAAATAACAAGAAAACACTATTTTTGCTCTCATACATTTGATTTCTTCAATGAAAACACAGACAATCGTTAAATAAGAAAGCATTGATATTACTTTGAAAATTAATGACTAAAAAGATTTTATTCGGGTTCTTGATGTTACCCGCATTTTTGCCTGCACAAATAAACACGGAAAGGGTAATGACGATTGCACGCAATGCTTTGTATTTTGAAGATTATGTGCTTTCCATTCAATACTTCAATCAAGTGATTAATGCTAAACCTTATTTGCATGAACCTTATTTTTATAGGGGGTTGGCAAAAATAAATCTGGATGATTTTCAGGGAGCGGAAATTGATTGTAATGCGGCTATTCAGCGTAATCCTTTCACGGTGGACGCCTATCAAATTCGTGGATTGGCGCGGATTAAGCAGGGGAAATATGAAGAAGCCATAGAAGATTACAAAAAGGCATTGGAATATGCTCCCGAAAATCTTACCCTTTGGCACAATCTAACTTTGTGCCATATTCAACAAAAAGACTATCAAGAAGCTGAAAATGATATTACGGGAATTTTGGCTATTGCTCCCAAATATGCACGCGCCTATCTTATGCGTGGAGAAGTAGCACTAAGACAAAACGATACGATTCGTGCCTTGCAGGCTTTTACCATAGCTATCGACATGGACAAATATGATCCTGATACATGGGCTTCCCGTGCTATAGTAAAACTTCAACAGGCGAAATATTCCGAAGCAGAAATGGATTTAGACAATGCACTTCGCATGAATGCAAGAAATGCAGGATACTATATTAATCGCGCTTTGGCGCGTTTCCACCAAAATAATTTGAGAGGAGCTATGAATGATTATGATATGGCTTTAGACTTAGACCCGAATAATTTTATCGGGCATTATAATCGGGGGCTACTTCGCGCGCAAGTGGGCGACGACAATCGCGCCATAGAAGATTTTGATTTTGTTATTGATATGGAACCGGATAATATGTTGGCAGTATTTAATCGAGGGTTGTTGAGGGCGCAAATTGGCGATTTACGCGGTGCAATAGTCGACTATTCGACCGTGATTGATACCTATCCGAATTTTGAAGCCGGATATTATTACCGTGCCGAAGCCAAAAAGAAATTAGGTGATCGAAAAGGAGCTGAGGTTGACGAATTTAAGATTATGAAGATGGAATTGGATAGGCGAAATAATCCGCTTGCCCAAAGTAATACAGCGGAAAGTAACGGAAAAACCCGTAAGAAATCCGATAAAAATATGAATAACTTCCGGAAAATAGTTATTGTAGACGACGAAGAAACAGAACAACGTTACACGAGCGATTACCGTGGAAAAGTGCAGGATAAAAACGTCAATATCCGGATAGAGCCGATGTATGCGCTCACTTATTATGAAAAAACAAGCGAGGTGAAACACGCTGTCCATTATCATAAATTCATTGACGATTTGAATCGTTCCGGCGTATTTCCTCAACGCCTGCAAATAAGTAATGCAGAGGCTCCTTTGACACAAGAGCAAGTGAGTGCCCACTTTGCACTGATTGATACGCATACATCGGTTATGATAAACGACCCTGGCAATCCGGTCAAACATTTTACACGTGCCATGGATTTTTATTTAGTACAAGACTTTTCCGGTTGCATCGAGGATTTGACACAAATTATTTTTTGTGATTCTTCATTTTTTCCGGCTTATTTCATGAGAGCCTTGGTACATTACAAACAATTGGAGTATCAGAAAGCAGAAAAAGAAATGGCAGTGGCTTCCGGAGGCATACAAAGTAAGAAAAAGGAAACTGTAGAGGTTGACTATGATAGGGTAAAAAATGATTTAGATAGAGTAATTGCCTTAGCTCCCGACTTTGTTTATGCTTATTATAATCGTGGAAATTTATCAACCATATTAAAAGATTATCGTGCCGCAATTACAGATTATGATGTAGCGGTCGAATTAAATAAAGATTTTGCAGAAGCTTATTTCAATCGAGGATTAACACATATTTTTTTAGGAAACAATAAAAAAGGAATAGCCGATCTAAGTAAAGCCGGTGAGTTGGGAATTGTTTCGGCATACAATATTATAAAGCGGTTTACGGAGATACCGGAATAAAATTATGTATCAAGATGTTATCAATCAATGAATGGTTTAATCGACAAACTGATTGATTTGGCTTTTGCCGAAGATATAGGCGATGGCGATCACACCACACTGGCATGTATTCCGCCGGATGCTATGGGCAAATCCAGACTTTTTATAAAAGAAGCAGGCGTATTGGCTGGAATTGAAATAGCTGAAGAAATATTCCATCGTTTCGATGCCTCTTTAAAAGTAGAGATATTTATCAATGAAGGTACGGAAGTAAAGCCGGGAGATGTAGCTCTGACAGTGGAAGGCAAAGTGCAATCTCTGCTTCAAACGGAGCGGTTGATGCTGAACGTCGTGCAACGCATGAGCGGTATAGCTACCGCCACTCGTAACTATGTGAAACTGCTCGAAGGGACTAAAACCCGTGTACTCGACACTCGCAAAACCACTCCGGGTATGCGCCTGTTGGAAAAAGCAGCGGTAAAGACAGGAGGAGGCGTGAATCACCGGATCGGTTTGTTTGACATGATTCTGCTGAAAGATAATCATGTGGATTTTGCAGGAGGCATCGACAAAGCCATTGCCCGCACTAAAGCTTATTTGAAAGAAAAGGGTAAAGATTTAAAAATAGAGATTGAAGTGCGTAATTTCAACGAACTGCAACAGGTGCTCCGTATCGGTGGAGTCAATCGCATCATGCTTGATAACTTCACTACCGAAGATACGAAAAGAGCTGTTGAAATGATTGCCGGCAGATACGAAATCGAATCATCCGGCGGAATTACCTTTGACAATTTGCGGCGCTATGCCGAATGTGGAGTCGATTATATTTCAGTGGGAGCGCTTACTCATTCGGTGAAAGGACTTGATATGAGTTTTAAAGCCTGCCGGTAATTAATTTTAATGATTATCCGTAACAATTCTTAAATTGATTTTTGTTATGGTAGAGGGTCATCCTTGCACTGGACATTCATATAATCTATAAATCAATTAAAAAAAAGAGTGATAAATTTATTTTTTTAGAAATTCTCAGCTTACGGATAAACAAAAAGGGGGTGTAAATATGTTTTCTTTTAAGAACAATGCATAAATGAAACATAAATCACCATAACACCTTTCATAATGAAGAGAGCGCTATTCGGTTTATTATTTATGCTGATAATAATCATTGTCGGCAGTTGCAATGAAGAAAGATTGGATTATTACAATCCGGATGTGAAACTTTTTGTGAAACAGTTAAAAGCGGGAACTTATCATACTAAAAACCCTTTAGATGTGGTGGAAGTACCTTTATTTAATGAAGAAGATATACTTGAATTGCTGCAATATTCTGATGATTTAACAAAAATTCATTCGTTTCCCTTACCCTCTGCTTCTTGTTGTGAAGGAGAGGCTTGTTTAGGCGAGTGTATGTTGTGGATTGTGGAAACGATTCGCATCGGGCGGGTTGCTTCATTAGGTTATAGACTTGTGCATGCGGACGCCGACAATTACAAAAGAATTTATTTCCTTTCCGACGAGGAAGTGCTTGAAGCAAGCACTTTTTATCGCAAATGGTGGGAAGACGTGAAAAATATCTCTCCTTATCCCTCTGTGTATTCATACAATATCGACCCGCTTCGAGGCAGTAAGTACCGATGGTGGTGAATAAATAAAACAAGAAAAAAGGATAAATAAAAATTAATTTTGAAATATTTTTTTGAAATGTATTCTCAAAAAGAATTTACTATTTTCTTGTTTCAATAAAAAACAGGTATCTTTGTAATATTTCTAAAGTGTTTTTATAATATTATTTTTATTTTTTAAATACACGATTATGAAGCCAGAGGTAATTAAATCGGTTGAAACAATCAAGAGGCTTGAGACCGAACGCCCTCCAAGATGGTTGGCGTTAAAAGTTATTGAGCAGAAGAAAATTTGGATGAACATGCCAAAGACGAAGGAAGGCTTTGAAAAAATGGAAAAATTGGGTTTGGTCTTTCCGAATTGAAAATGGTGTTTTCGACTATTGTAGAAATTGTTAATAAAACTTCACCGTATAAAATTTCTTTAAAAGAAGAAGGGCATTACGGAGGAAGTTTTGAAACGGATAGGGGATTAATTTATAATATATCATTAATTAAAATTATAGACATTCCTATTGACGAAACGTATTATATTGCTTTTGAAAGTGTTGAATCAAGAAAGGATAGACATGACTCTAAAATCGGGGAAACAATAACCGCACTTATTTCTTCTTGTATTGATATTGTCGAAAATATTATTATATTTACTTGCGATAATTCTGACAGAAAACAAGAAGCCAGAAATATTCTTTTTAAAAGATGGTTTAAAAAATACATTAAGAAAAAATATTTTAGATATGATAAAAGTCCAAATGACACTTTTGATAGAATTTACGCCTCTTTTGTCTGTAATATAAATAATCCGAATATAGACAAATGTATGACTCTTTTTGATGAGAATTTCTTCTGACTATCTATATACCATATCATAAACAACTAAACAGCCTCATTAACGAAAAAACTGTTTGTGTTTTATTCTTGTAGTCGGAGACATTTTTTATATTCTCCAATAGTTTTTTCTAAACCCATATAAAGGACGTCACAAATCAACGCATGCCCTATGGAAACTTCATCCATCCAAGGAATATTTTTAAAGAGGAAGTTCAGATTTTCCAAATTCAAATCATGTCCTGCATTCACTCCTACTTTGTGATAACGAGCTAATGAAGCGGCTTCTACAAAAGGAGCAACAGCCGTTTCAGGGTCTTGGCTATAAGTTGTTGCGTAGGGTTCCGTGTAAAGTTCTATCCTCTCTGCACCGGCTTTGACGGCACATTCTACCATTTCAATTTCTGCTGCTATAAACAGGGAGGTGCGAATGCCGGCACTTTTGAAAGTTTTTACGACATTGGTTAAAAAAAGAAGGTTCTTTTTAGTATCCCATCCGGCATTAGAGGTAATTTGTCCGGGTGAATCGGGTACTAACGTTACCTGATGAGGTTTTATTTCTAAAACAAGTTCAATAAATTCGGGGGCAGGGTAGCCTTCGACATTAAATTCTGTTTTAAGCAGAGGTTTCAACATACGGACGTCTTCTCGTCGTATATGCCGTTCGTCAGGACGCGGATGAACCGTTATCCCGTCCGCTCCAAAACGTTCACAGTCTAATGCTACTTGTATTACATCCGGCACATTACCTCCTCGCGCATTGCGCAAAGTTGCCACTTTATTTATATTTACACTCAGTTGCGTCATCGTCTTTCCTATTAATTTTTTCCTAACTTGTGTGTTTAAGCGGGCAAAATTACGAAAATATTTTATTTCTTCTATATGTGAAAAACAAGTAAAACATCTATTCATTTTTGTTTGGTATGCAAGAAGCGTTTATATTTGCTTTAAATATACCGGATCAATAAAGAAACAAGGGATATAAAACCCGAATGATAGACTCATTATGAATCCATATAACGAACAGGAAGTTTTAATTCTGCTTCAAAACGAAAACACCCAAAAAAATGGATTTGAAATGGTTGTTCGGCAATATAGCGAGCAATTATATTGGCAAATCCGGCGCATGGTATTTTTGCATGACGATGCAAACGATATTCTCCAAAACACATTTATTAAAGCATGGCTAAACATCCATTATTTTCGCGGTGAAGCTAAATTGTCCACCTGGCTGTACCGGATCGCTTTCAATGAATGTCTTACTTTTTTGAATAAACAGAATGCTATAAATACCGTATCTATAGATGATCCTGCTCTATCTATGGCTCAAAAATTAGAAGAAGATTCTTATTTTTCGGGTGATAAGATTCAACAATTATTGCAAAAAGCCTTGCTTTCCCTTCCCCAAAAGCAACGAATGGTGTTCAATTTAAAATATTACCAAGAAATGAAATACGAAGATATGTCCGGGATTTTCGGTACATCTGTCGGAGCATTGAAAGCTTCTTATCATCATGCTATTAAAAAAATAGAAAAATTTCTGGAGAAAACGGATTAAACCTTTTTATTTGTTATTTGTCACAATAAAATAGAGAAAGTATGTGATATGAAGGAAGAGGAAAATGTTTTTAAAAAGGCTGGAAAAAACAATTATTTTGTTGTACCTGACCATTATTTTGAGAACTTTACTTCTCAGATGATGGAGAGGCTTTCTGGTGTACAGAGAGAGCTTGTTGGATTGAGAAAGCCTACAAGATGGGATACCATGAAACCGTGGATATATATGGCTGCTATGTTTATTGGGGCGGCGCTTATTGTCAGGATTGCTTCTTCTGAGGGTAGTCCGGCAAGCGATGAAAATATAAATACAGTCACTCATACGGATGCCAAAAACGCTTCCGATAATGCTTTCGATGCGTATATTGACGAGATGCTTGATATGTCTATGATGGACGATTACTCATTATATGTCTATTTGACAGAGGCAAAGGTAGAATATTAATTAAAAGATTCATTAGTAACAATGAAAAGCCGGATTGTTATTTTATTCATGTTATGTCTTTTTGTGACGCCACTTCTTCGGGCTACAGACGGATGCGATCAATATGTTTCTCCGGATGAATTCAGGAGTCGACAGAAAGTGTTTATTGAGCAAAAAGCCGAATTAACCAAACAGGAATCGGACAAGTTTTTTCCTATCTATTTTGAATATCAGAATAAGAAAAAAGAGGTGAATGACCAAATAATTCAATTAGTGCGTCTTGGTAAAAAGGAAAATACTAGCGAAACGCAGTATAAGGAGATACTTGAGGAAATGCAGAAGTTGTGTGTTGTTCAGAATGAACTGGATGAGAAGTATTATGAAAAGTTCCAAAAGATAATATCATACAGGAAAATATTTTTAGTAAAAAAAGCAGAAATGCATTTTCACCGTGAGTTGTTAAAAAATATAAGCAAGGAAAAGGACAAACTCCATCGAAAAAAAAGAGATTAATCTCTGCGATTTATAGTTTTTCTATTTCTTGCAACCAGGCAGTGGGCGAGGCATCGCTCGGCATTCTCCAATCCCCGCGCGGACTGAGTGAAACGCTGCCTACTTTGGGACCATCGGGGAAACAAGATCGCTTAAATTGCTGTGTAAAGAATCTGCCAAAGAATGATTGAATCCATTTTTTCAAGGTTTCATTTTTATATTTTCCTTTAAAAGCTTTTCCGGCAAGAAAGAATATCTTTGCGGGAGAGAAACCGAACCGCAAAAAATGATAAAGTATAAAATCATGCAGTTCGTAAGGTCCTATAATATCTTCCGTTTTTTGCATTTCATTCCCGTTTTTGCCGGTAGGAATTAGTTCCGGACTAATAGGGGTGTCTATAATATCCAATATTGTTTTTTTAGATATCCTATCCGTTTCATTATCTGCCACCCATTTTACCAAATACCTGACAAGGGTCTTGGGAATGCTTCCGTTGATGCCGTACATGGATATGTGGTCACCGGCATAAGTAGTCCATCCGAGGGCATATTCCGAAAGATCACCCGTTCCAATGACCAATCCGTTTACTTGATTGGCAATATCCATCAATATTTGTGTGCGTTCGCGCGCTTGTACATTTTCGTAAGTTATGTCGTGTGTGTCAATGTCGTGACCGATGTCTTTGAAATGTAGCAGGCAGGCTTCTTTTATGCTTATCTCGCGAGTCGTAACTCCAAGAAAATTCATTAAATTTAAGGCATTGTGGTATGTACGGTCAGTCGTTCCAAATCCGGGCATGGTGATTCCCCAAATATCTTTTCGAGATAAGGAAAGTTTATCAAAAGTTTTAACACAGACTAATAAGGCTAATGTAGAATCCAATCCACCGGATATACCGATTACCGCTTTGGGGAAATTAAGATAGGTTAACCGTTGTGCAAGACCTGATGTTTGAATAGAGAAAATTTCTTTGCAGCGTTCATCTATCTCGTCGTCTGAAGAAGGAACAAAAGGGTGAGGAGTGAAAGATCGCGTCAATTCCCAATTTGTATGGGTGGGGCAGCATTCCGTAATAATCCGGATAGGGGAGGGGGAGACCGAATTATTGGCTTTGTTTGCAGAAAATGTAGTATTCACACGGCGTTCGGTTCGTAAACGTTCCGCGTCAATCTCACTAATAATCAATTGTTCGTTTAAACTGAATCTTTCGCTCTGTGCCAATAGCGTACCGTTTTCATAGATCAATCCGTTGCCGGTAAAAATAACGTCTGTACTTGATTCGCCTAAGCCACAGGATGCAAAAACGTATCCGGCAAGACAACGGGCAGATTGCTGACTGATGAGCGAACACAGATATTTGTATTTTCCTGTTCCTTCGTTATCGGCTGACAGATTGAATATAATTTCGGCTCCTTGCAATGCTAAGTGTGAACTTGGAGGAATGGGTGCCCAAAGATCTTCGCAAATTTCAACGCCAAACGTTACGCCGGAAGTCTCGAAAAGTAAATTCCTGCCGAAGTGTACGTTTTGATTGCCAAGGCGTATTTTGTTTTCCTCTATCTCTACGGCGGAAGTAAACCAGCGTTGTTCGTAAAATTCCTTGTAATTAGGCAGGTATGTTTTAGGAACAACCCCTATTATTTTTCCTTTTTGAATAACTACTGCTGCATTAATGAGTGTAGCATTTGCCATTACGGGCATTCCGAGTATTATTATTATTTCAAATGGACGTGTATGGTTCAAAAGCTGCATGAAGGCTTTTTCGCTTTTTTCCAATAAAAGTTGTTGGGCAAATAGATCCCCGCACGTATATCCGGTAATACCTAGTTCGGGAAAGACCACAACTTGTACTCCTTTTTGTTCAGCCATGACAATCAAACCTTCTATTTGTTTGATATTAAACAGGCAATCGGCTATTTTTACTTTGGGTATAGCTGCTGCTACTTTCACGAATCCGTAGCTCATAATTTTTGTTTTACATTGTAACCATGCAAAAATAGAAATTATAAATGAAAGAAGGGACTTCACTCGCATATTGAGAATATATTTGCAATCAATTTAACGATCATAACAGAAATCTATGTACTTCATCAATTATTATCCTTCCGTTTTGCTGATCTATACGGGTGGTACTATCGGAATGATAGAAAATCCCGAATCCGGCGCTTTAGAGAATTTTGACTTTGACCATTTGAAGAAGAATCTGCCTGAATTAAAAAGATTTAATTATAGAATATTGTCTTATCAGTTTGATCCTCCTATTGATTCCTCGGACATGGATCCTGTTTTTTGGAGTAAATTAGTGAAGATAATAAATTATAATTATGATAATTTCGATGGGTTTGTCATTCTGCATGGTACGGATACAATGGCATACACGGCTTCTGCTTTGAGTTTTATGCTTGAAAATTTGAGTAAACCTGTGATACTTACCGGTTCACAGCTTCCTATTGGGACTTTACGAACAGATGGCAAAGAAAATTTGATGGCTGCCATTGAGATAGCAACGGCTAAGAATAGAAACGGGAATCCGGCAGTACCCGAAGTATGTATTTTTTTTCAGAATCACTTGTTGCGTGGAAATAGGACGACAAAAATCAATGTGGAACATTTTAATGCCTTTCGTTCTTTTAATTATCCACCCTTAGCACATGCAGGCATACAATTAAAGTATGAATCTCAACTCATTCGGCAAGTGGATCCGGCTCAGAGACTGAATCCTCATTACCGTATTGATGCAAATGTAGTAGTGCTAACTTTATTTCCCGGCATAAGAGAGAGTATTATACATTCACTTTTGCACGTTCCCAATTTGAAAGGCGTAGTGTTAAAAACGTTTGGATCGGGCAATGCACCGCAAAAAGAATGGCTTATTCGAGAGTTGAAAGAAGCGGTGGAACGAGGTATCATTATTGTGAATATCACGCAATGCGCTTTGGGGTCGGTAGAGATGAAACGATACGAAACAGGAATTCAATTACTTCAAATAGGAATTATCAGCGGATATGACAGTACCTTGGAAGCGGCATTGACAAAATTGATGTTGTTATTGGGAGATGAATTGAGTGATGAAGAAGTAAAAAGGAAAATGAATATGAATTTGGCAGGGGAAATAAGTAGGGATTAATAATTACAGTGATACGATTGTAGGGGCGACCCTTGCGGTCGCCCCTGTTTGCGTATTCATGTCGACAATCAGGGCGACCGCGTTAATTAGTTTCAAAAAAGAAACCTTAGTATATCATTAAAATTAGCTAAAATCAACAAGCCAAAAAGTAAAATCATTCCTGTTATTTGCGCATATTCCATAAATTTATCGTTAGGCTTGCGACGGGTAATTATTTCATAAAGCAAGAACAAAACATGTCCGCCGTCTAATGCCGGAATGGGGAGGATATTCATGAAAGCAAGGATGATAGAAAGAAAAGCCGTCATATACCAGAACTGATGCCAATCCCATTGTGCCGGAAAAATACTTCCAATAGTGGCAAATCCCCCTAATTGCTTCGCCCCTTCTTTGGAGAATATGTGTTTCATATCACTCACATAACCTTTCAACGTATTCACTCCTAATAAAATTCCTGTGGGAAAAGATTCAAAAAAACCGTAATGAACTTGTACTACCGGTAATAACTTTGTTGGATCGGCTACATTGTAAACCCCTATTTTAAATAAAGAGTCCGTCGTTAAGGTCAACGTATCAATGACTCCTCCTATGTGTGAACGGATTATTTCTACCCGGCGCAAGCTGGCAGTGCTCTTTCCGGATGTTACCGCTTGTTCTCTTAGAGCAGCCATATCATTCATAAAATCGTAATAAGCAACCGGTTTACCGTTTAATGATTTAATCGTATCTCCTTGCTGGATTCCCACAATCGCTGCGGGAGAGTCGGGTATTACACTATCCACCACAAAGGGAAAGCGATAGGATGCAAACCGCATAGAATCCGCTATTAAACTTTGCATCATATTGTCAGGAATGTAAATTTGCTCTTGCCTATTTTCACGAAGCACTATTACTATACGTGCATCAACTATTTGACGAAGCATATCCGCATCGTAACGGGTGAGCTCTTTGCCATCGGCAGTCAGTAAAATATCTCCATCACGGAAACCGATATTCTTGGCTGTTTCGTTAAACTGCATTCCCATCTCTGCTTTCTGTAAGGGTATATACGAATCACCCCAGGCATACAGTATCATGGAATAAATGAAAAGCGCCAATATAAAATTAAACAATACGCCTCCTGTCATGACCAACAACCGCTGCCAAGTGGGCTTTGCACGAAACTCCCATGGTTGGACAGGTTGTTTCATTTGCTCGGTATCCATGGATTCGTCAATCATTCCGGATATTTTTACATAGCCTCCCAGCGGTAGCCAACCGATGCCGTATTGCGTATCACTATTTTTAGGTTTGAATTTGAAAAGTGTAAACCACGGGTCAAAGAATAAACAAAATTTCTCTACCCGTATTTTAAAAAGTCGGGCAAAAAGAAAATGTCCACTTTCGTGGATAATGACAAGTAACGATAAACTCATTATTAACTGGAGAGTGCGAATTAAAATTGTTTCCATTGAATGATTTCAGTTTAAATTCTTTCTTAATTGTATTTGTTCTTTGGCAATACGGGTAGCTTCGGTATTCGTTGCCACGTAATCTTCGTAGGAAGGTTCTTTTATATACGATGCACAGGTCATCGTCTTTTCTATTACGTTGCTCATATCCAGAAACCCGATTTCATCCTGTAAAAAAGCTGCTACCGCCGCTTCATTGGCTGCATTGACGATGCAAGGCATATTGCCCGCAAGCGACATGGCTTGGTAAGCAAGCGCCAAATTACGAAAACGAATGGTATCGGGTTGTTCGAAAGTTAACGTTGTGTATTTAGAGAAATCCAACCTTTCAAAAGAAGAAGGTATTCTGTCTGGATATGAAAAGGCATATTGAATGGGTAAATGCATATCCGGTAAACCTAACTGCGCTTTTACGGAGCCATCTTCAAACTGTACCATCGAATGAATTACCGACTGAGGATGTATCACGACTTCTATTTGTTCCGGTTTGAGTCCGAACAACCATTTTGCCTCAATGACCTCAAAACCTTTGTTCATCATGGAAGCTGAATCAATCGTAACTTTCACTCCCATTTTCCAATTAGGATGTTTTAATGCTTGTGTTTTCGTAACAAATCGCAATTGTTCCCGTGTACAGATGCGGAATGGTCCTCCGGAAGCCGTGAGAATTATTTTTTCTATATTGTTGCCTATTTCTCCGGTAAGGCATTGAAATACAGCAGAGTGTTCGGAATCCACAGGAAGTATCGGAGCATGATATTTCAACGCAAGTTTGTTAATCAATTCTCCTGCAACTACCAACGTTTCTTTATTTGCCAATGCGATGACTTTGTGCGCACGGATAGCATTCATTGTCGGTTTCAGTCCTGAATACCCTACCATAGCGGTCAACACGATGTCAATTGGCTGGGATTCTACTATCTGGCAGATTGCTTCCGTACCGGCATATACTTTTACCGGCAAGTCTTCGAGAGCGTCTTTCAATGTACTATATTTATTTTCATTGGCAATAACCACCGCTTCAGGTCGGAATTTACGTGCTTGAGCAATGAGTTCGTCCACTTTATTATTAGCTGTCAAGGTATAGACTGCATATCGTTCGGGGTGTTTTTCAATAATTTGCAAGGCTTGCATCCCAATAGAACCGGTAGAACCCAATATGGCAATTTGTTTCTTTTTAAATTCTTCCTCTCTTTTCATTCGACCATGCGTGCATTAAAACACAATGTAATTTTCAGGATTCATTGCTTTTCCTTTGTACCAAAGTTCAAAATGTAAATGGGGGTTTATGTTAGACTTGTTACCCTTACCGACTAATGCAATGGCTTCACCCGCTTTCACTTTTTCGCCCTGGCTTTTCAACAAAGATCCACAATGTTTGTAAACAGATACAAATCCCTGATTATGTTGAATACATATCAAATATCCTGTTTGGGCGGTATAAGTGCTTAATATAACCGTGCCTTCAAGTGTCGCTAATATGCTTGTGTCGGGATTGGCAATTATATCAACTCCGTAATGTTTTGTGCCCAAATCAAAATATTGGGAAATCACTCCACGCGTAGGGCAAAAAAAACTATGCCCCATGGCTTCCGCTTGCGAAGTAACAGAAGTCAAATTGTATTTTTCCGCTTCTTCATATTTGTTTCGAAACTCTTCTTCACGCCGGGTTCGTTCTTTCAGCGAATCCTCACGAAGCATGGTAAGGGAATCCATAGACAGAATCGTATCCGCTTTCACCGTTCCGCGAAATATATCTTGTATATTCATAATATAATAATTCTGCATTTCTATTACTTGTCGAAAAGAATCTACTCGCAAAGCATTACTCACCACTTGAGCTCGTATTTCATTGTTCATATATCCGGGCAAAACATTACGCAAGGGAGTATATGACACAATGCAACCAATTATGATAAATATAAGGAATAACAATACCGAAAGTACAACTATCCCGTTGAGCTTGGACATACGAATTTCCCATACGTCTTCGGATTTATTTTCATTGATGACGGTAAGTTTATATTTAAACCTGATTTTACGCCAGAAGGTTTTAATACGTCTATATCTTGGCATTGCTACAAAATAAATGAATTAATTTAACATCAAATCAGTCAATCCTTCGGGAAGATTCATCAATAGTTGTTTATTCTCATAATCAACCTTAACAATAAATTCTTCACAGGCAGGTATCAATAATTCTCCTTTTTCATTTTCAACAACAAATAAGGTATTAGCGGTAGAAATATCTACATCGCTGATCTTTCCGAGTATGCCGGAAATAGCGTCTTTCATCTCAAAACCGGTAAAGGCATATACAGAAAAGGGGGGGGATACTTTAGAAGAACCGGAATGGGACACTTTTCCTAATTCGTCATTTAATACCGCTTCCGCTTCCACATACTTTATAGGATAATAAACCGCTACGTTCATAAATGTACGGGCGCGTTCCATCGAATCTATTCCTTCTAATTTTACTATGGCAACGTTATGGGAACGGAAACCGTATTTTTCAATAAAAAAAGGAACGAATATTCCATCAAGCAGGCAAACTAAGTATTTGCCATCCGTACGATCAAATATATCGTCGGTAAATGTAAAGGACAATTCACCGCAAACGCCATGTGGTTTATTAAGCGCTCCAATTCTATAGACTTCTTCATTCGTAATCATGCCTCTCTCTTGATTTTGGCTCCAATAGCGTTTAATCGCTTTTCGATATTTTGATAACCGCGATCTATTTGTTCAATATTATCAATCCGGCTGACACCGTCGGCGCTCATGGCGGCAATCAACAAGGCGATACCCGCACGAATATCGGGCGAAGTCATATTTCCTCCCCTGAGAGAGACGCTGCGATTATGTCCGTTGACTACCGCACGATGAGGATCACAAAGAATAATTTGCGCTCCCATGTCTATCAATTTATCGACAAAAAACAAACGGCTTTCAAACATTTTTTGATGTATCAATACACTACCTTTAGCCTGCGTAGCCACAACAAGCATTACACTGAGCAAATCAGGAGTCAATCCAGGCCAGGGCGCATCGGAAATAGTCATGATAGACCCGTCAATAAATGATTCTATTTCATAATTACTTTGCTCGGGAATATAGATGTCATCTCCGCATACGTCGAACTTTACTCCCAAACGACGGAAACAATTGGGGATGATTCCCAAATGGGCATAGGATACATTTTTTATGGTAATGGCGCTTTGCGTCATAACCGCCATGCCAATGAAGCTACCCGTTTCAATCATGTCGGGTAATATGGTGTGTTCCGTGCCGTGCAATGAATCTACTCCTTCAATGGTCAACAAATTGGAGGATATTCCTTTTATCAGGGCGCCCATACGGTTCAACATCTTGCAAAGTTGTTGTACGTATGGTTCACATGCCGCGTTGTAAATAGTTGTAGTTCCTTTGGCAAGTGATGCTGCCATAATGACGTTAGCCGTTCCCGTGACCGAGGCTTCATCCAGTAGCATAGATGCCCCCTTCAGTTTTTGGGCGGCTATGTGATACACACTTCGTTTTTCATCATAAGAAAACGTTGCGCCCAATCTCTGAATCCCTACAAAATGAGTATCCAAACGACGGCGACCGATTTTATCTCCTCCCGGTTTTGAAATTACGGCGTTCCCTAAACGAGTAACTAATGGTCCCACAAGCATCACCGAACCGCGAAGTTCGGAACACTTCTTTAAAAATTCATCACTTTCTAAATACCCTACATCCGGTTTTTCTGCTTTGAAACAATATGACCCCGTTCCTGTTTGCTTTACAACCACGCCCATATTCGTCATTAATTGAATCAAACTAGTAACATCCGATATGTCAGGTATATTATTTATCATTACTTCTTCGTCCGTAAGCAAAGAGGCGCAAATTATCTGTAGCGCTTCATTTTTCGCCCCCTGTGGATGAATCTCGCCTGCAAGCCTGCATCCTCCTTCAATTACAAATGAAGCCATATATGGATTACCTTTTAAGTAGAAGATTTCGGAGATTGCTGCCGTTTCTGATTGTTGTTGCGCATCGGCTTTTGTTTACGAACATACATGAAATATCTTTTCCCCATCAGTTTAATAAGTTCGTCGTCCAACCTGAGCATACCCTCCGAGTATTCCATCAAATCATTAGCTATTTTTTGTTCGTCAACGGACTCTTTGTTCCAGAGAATATAACTTTTTTTCATGTGGTTGGCAATTAATGCCACCAAATTATTTTTTTCATCGCCTTCGGAAAATTCACACGCCTTTTTTATCAGTATTTCGAGTATATATCCATAATGGCGATGACGCATACTTTTCTTCGGATAAGGAACTCTGTCGGGTTTTATTACCAAATTATCTTTTCTAATAATTTCATACGGATAATCAACCTCTAATTTAAAATCAGACATGATAGCCAAATGATCCCATAATTTGTGTACGAACTCGGGCACCTCTCTAAAATGGGGATACATATTACCCATGACGTTAATAATGGTTTTGGCGCAAAGTTGACGTTCGGCAGGGTTTTCAATGGTTAAGGCATAATCTACCATTTTTTGAATACTTCGTCCGTATTCCGGAAGAGGCATTTTCTTTTGTTGGGTGTTGTACTGCATCATATTATATTAATTTCTTAGGTTTCGAACCTATAAATTCCTTTAAATAATAAGGCTCAAAATAAGCCGTATCTTCCTGTTTTTTTTCCGCAACTGCTTTTTCTGCAAGGGGAAACATCATTCGGGCTAAAGGATGGATATTATCAATAAATCGAGCATTGGAATGAACGATTTTTTCCCGGCACTTTGCCGCACCGTTACCAAAAAAATAAACAGGATGCTCGTTAAGATAAGCAAGATAAGCATATTCATCGACAATATCAGCCCCTATTTCCCGTTTAACATGTAATGCACGGTCGTAAACGGCAGCATATACTTCCATACGACGGGCGTCAATCATGGGACAAAGCAAAGCATCGTCCGGCAAGTCATAATAAAGCAACACAGGCACACTCAAAACCTGAATGGTAGGAATACCGATAAGTGAGATATCACGACCGTAACAAATTCCCTTCGCCATAGATACTCCGATGCGAAGACCCGTGTAGGAACCCGGACCGCAACTCACTGCCACAGCATCAAGCGGAATAGCCCGATTCTCAATAAAAGACAATGCTTCATCCACATAAACGCCTAAAGACACAGCATGTGAAACGCACTGCAAATCCTCTTTAACAAAAATATTCTCCCCACATTCGCTCACTGCCACCGAACATACACTTGTTGAAGTCTCTATATGCAGAATACACGACATGATTCTTCTTCCCTATAATTGTCACAAAGATACATACTTATTACAGAAAAAGCCCTACTTTTGTAAAAATACTTCAAACGCCAAACGGATACCGCATTATGATACAATCAATGACCGGATACGGTAAAGCAACTAAAGAATTATCAGACAAAATAATTAATGTCGAAATAAAATCTCTAAACAGCAAAATAATGGATTTGTCCATGCGAATCGCTTCATCATATCGGGAAAAAGAGTTGGAAATTCGTAACGAAATATCTAAAATATTGGAACGAGGTAAAATAGATCTCAGTTTATGGATAGAAAAGAAAGATCAGGCGGAAGCTCCTGCCATCATTAACCAATCCCTGATAGAAGGATATTACAAGCAAGTAAAAAACATAGCTGACAATCTGAATATCTCCCTGCCTACAGATTGGTTGCAGACATTGCTGCATCTGCCTGATGTAATAACCAAAGATGAAACACAAGAAATAAGTAATGAAGAATGGATAAGCGTACTCGATGTGATTAAAGAATCCATCAACCATTTGGTTGATTTCCGTAAACAAGAAGGCGCAGCGCTGGCAGAAAAACTTTACGAAAAGATTCGAAACATTCAACTATTGGCAGAAACCCTTATCCCTTATGAACAAGAACGAATAGAAAAAATAAAAGAACGAATTGCGGATACTTTGAAAAAAAACATCGGCATAGACTACGACAAAATCCGTTTGGAACAGGAACTTATCTATTACATAGAGAAGTTGGACATTAACGAAGAAAAACAGCGATTAAACAATCATCTGGAGTATTTCATGATCACTATGGAAACCGGTACGGGGCAAGGCAAAAAACTCGGATTTATTTTGCAGGAAATAGGACGGGAAATTAATACGTTAGGCAGCAAATCCAACCATGCCGAAATGCAGAAAATAGTGGTTCAGATGAAAGACGAATTGGAACAAATCAAAGAACAAGTACTTAATGTTATGTAATGTAAATTCATCATGGACGGAAAAGTGATCATATTGTCCGCTCCTTCCGGATCGGGAAAAACCACGATAGTCAACTATTTGCTTCAACATATTCCGAATCTGTCGTTCTCTATTTCGGCAACTAGCCGTGCGCCTCGTGATAAGGAAAAACAGGGAACGGATTATTTTTTTATTTCCCCCGAAGAGTTCCACCAACGTATAGAAAATGGTGAATTTTTAGAATACGAAGAAGTTTACAAAGATTATTATTACGGAACATTAAAAGCACAAGTGGAACAGCTTCTGAAAAACGACAGGAATATCATATTTGAAGTAGATGTGGTAGGAGCTTGCCATATTAAGAAATATTACGGCGAACGAGCGTTGTCGGTTTTTATTCAACCTCCTTCGATAGAAGAATTGCGTAACCGGTTAACAAAACGCGGTACGGACTCTCCGGAAACCATTAAAAATCGTATTGCCAAAGCGGAATATGAACTTTCTTTTGCTGCAAAAGCAGATAAAATAGTAATCAATCATTCCATAGAAATAGCGCAAGAAGAAACATTACGTCTTGTCGAAGATTTCATAAATCATTAAAAACTTTTTTGTCAACATCAATGAAAACCGGTGTTTTTTGTGGTTCTTTTAATCCTGTCCATATCGGTCATTTAGCTTTGGCGAATTATCTTTGTGAATATGAAGAACTCGACGAAATTTGGTTTATGGTCACTCCGCAAAATCCGTTAAAACGGCAATTCGACCTGTTAAATGACAATATACGAATAGAATTGGTGGAAACAGCCATTGGTGAATACCCCCGTTTCCGCGCCTCCACGTTTGAATTTCACCTACCTTTCCCTTCTTACACAATAAATACATTAGATAAATTAAAAGAAGAATATCCGCAAAGAACTTTTTTTCTTATTATCGGTTCGGACAATTGGGTTGTTTTCGACAAATGGAAAGAGTGGAAACGCATTATTGCCGAAAATAAAATTCTTATTTATCAGCGTCCGCGCTATGCCATAAAAAACAAAAAATCATTACCACCCACAGTCAAGGTGGTAAATGCGCCTTTATTGGATATAAATTCCACCTTTATTCGAAAAGCCTTCATGGAAGGAAAAGACGTAAGATATTTCTTACACCCGGAAGTCTGGAAAAAATTAAAAGAGAAATCGTCCGGTATTTTTTAGAAACCATCAATTTTTTCCGAACTAAATAACGCGTTACAAGTTAATGCGACAAAAGGGAGTATTCAAAATTTTGTGTAAATTTTGGCACACTTCACCACTTAAGGTTTCTGAATAATACGTATCGTATCATTTATTCCATAATCAGCGCTATACAATACTATTTTCCCATCACGCGCTTTTCCGCTTGAATTTGCTTTTATATCCGCCTCTATAGTAATGTCATTAAGATTATTAGCAGTAGATGATTTCTTAACATTAAACCATGCTTCATTATCACTTTTTGCACCCCAATCATTAAATGACAAGTTCGTTTCTATCCAAATCGAATAAGATTCTTTCTTCGCTTCATAATATATGGGTGAAGAAATACCACCCGTTAGCTTAATATAGGGGTCAACTCCTTCTTGCGTCACTTTTACTTTTTTCTCTGTTTTTGTTATACCTCTAATAGTAATGGTCGTTTCACGATTCGTATCATTAGTTTTTTTTATATCAGGATACGGTTTCGCAGATATAATTAAATGCATAGATAACGTAGTATTGTCAAGAACAGGTTTTAAATAGGCGGAACACCATTTTATACCTGCAGAAAGAAACACTATATCAAATGGTTCAATCTGGGAATTATCCAAGGATATGTCTACAGGTAGCGTTGGAAATGGCGTAAATGCAGCTAAATCAGTGCTTAAATTTATATTGCCGCCTGGACCTGTAAATGGTGTTTGGTATTGCAGATTAACGCCTGTAATCTCATTGAAAGTATCCATACTATACCCTTTGACCAACAAACGATAAAATTGATTTCCATGGCAAACCACATAACCACTACCCAGAATAACGGCTACTTTTTTAGACCACCCTGATTTTGGAATCATGGAAACATTTTCCAAACCTTTTACAGCGCCAAAAGGGACGATATATGTATCTTCATTTGAAGTGATAAAATTGTTGCCTACATCTATATACATAAATCCACCTAAGGTGGAATTTTTATTACCTTTTTGCATGGATAGATCAATCGCTCCCTCCGGATTAGTAGCTATGTTATCATCCTCGCTGCAACCGGCTAATATACTCAGAAACAGCCCGAATAAATAAAGTTTGTTTTTCATATTTAATTAACTATTGAATTAGCATGATGAACATATAAAATTTCTGTGAAAGTATCCTTTTTACTCAATTTTACCAAGAAAAAGTCAAAAAAATTTTCTGTTCTATATAAAAACCTTTCTTTTCTCATACCCATACAGATACATTCAAAAGAAGGTATTACCCGTTGGCGGAATTATAGGGCAATCGCATTAAAATGCGGACGTTGGAACGGCGGACAATACCCTTGAAATAAATCAAGTAGCAACTTGAATTAAGTGATATGAATGTGTAAAATTTTTACAAAATATCCTTTTACCCAACAATTATGAAACAGCCTCAAAAAAGGAACCCCTAAAATTGTAAAGAATTTAAAAGCTTATTCTTACATCTATGCCGACTTGCATAGGTTTTCCTGCTTGTGCATATCCGTTTCCGAATGATTCGAAATAGAATGTAGCGTACTTTTCATTTAGGGCATTGCGTATCCATAAATCAATTTGTGTTTTTCCCTTCAAAGCACAGATTCTTCCGTTCAACGTGCCGTAAGGTTCCTGCACTGCGTCGTTGCGCTCCGTCCAATAGATTTTCCCTATTCCGGTGTAATTAGCATGGAAGCGGAGTGCGTCAAGGAAAGAATTCGCATTAAACTTTATTACATACTGTCCGCTAAACGAAAAAGTTTGTTCGGGCACAAAGGGAACGCGGTTACCACTGTATTCTAACATGTTGATCTTATAATTCGTTAGAGTGGCTTGTGTGTATCCGTAAGTAGCATGAATAGAAAAGACATCGGTGAGGTTGGTGCGAAAAGCTGCTTCCACACCATTACTGCGACTTTGACCGGTATTTACCATAGCGCGTCCCAATCCGCTTTTAACAAATCGTACGATTTGTTGATTTTCTACACGAGTGGAGAACAGGGCGATGTCTGCTAAAAGCCTGTCTTGCCACAAAGTGAAGTGAGCGCCCGATTCGTAATTCCAACTATATTCCGGTTTATAATGGATTTGGGGGATTAATTCGTTGGGTAGAAATTGATCCGGTCGGTTTATTATCACGTCTTGAATAAGGTCCGGGAACATTTGAATGTTATATCCGCCACTTCGATTTCCGCGTCCGGCGGAAATATAAATATTGTTCTTTTTATTAAACGAATAACGTAAGGCAAATTTTGGGAGCAATGAAGAGAAAGAGTTTTTCTTTTCGCCGTTCGTGCCATAATTTTTTGGCTGTATATCGGTTATAGGTATTTCGTTCAGAAAGGATTGTGTGCGAAGGGGAGCTTGATTATTGTATGTAAGTTTTGTTTGCTCATAGCCTAAACGCAATCCGAGAACAAAGCTTAAGTTTTTAAACAATATGTCGTTGAATGTGGATTGGTGATAGAATGCAGCTCCCCAAACCGGAGTGTCATACAAACCGGAAATGAGCATGGTATCGTCAATTATCTTTCTACTCAAAGAGGTATCTTCGTAAGTGTAGTCTATCAACTTTTGCATCTCCGTTATTCCATCTTCTTTAAAGGTCACGGAGGAGGTGGTTTTCAATTGTTGGTAAAAACCAAAAACTCCTGTTATCCATTCCCAACGAAGGTTCTTTCGGCTTTTAAACACGATATCTTCTGTAAGCGTATTTTGATTTTGCTGTTGAATGCCCAAATAACCGTTGCCGGGAGAAAAATCTTCATCCATAACCATACGATCAGTAAGATGCTGAAAACCGGTGATTGAGTTAAAAATGAAATTTGTCCCCGAATATTCCGTATTTAATCCACCATTCATCAAACCGCGGCAATAGCCGCTTTCATCGTTATAAGCAGGAATAACGGAAGTTTTGGGGTTTTTACCGGAGAGTCCGTAAGGATAACCCCCCTGGTCGATATACTCGTAATTAAGATTCAGGTCAAATTTCAAGTCCACAAAAGGAATGTAAATAGTACGTATTCGTCCGCCGCCGGTATCAATACGGTCTATCTTTTTGTTTAGAAAGGCATTATCGAAAAAACCTCCCGCATGTTCGTAGAAGCCTCCCGCAGAAAAAGCCAATTCATTGGAAACGTGCTGGTAATGGGTGAATGAAGCGTTGTAGTTGTTATACATGGCTGCACTCACGCGTACGTCCGTTCCCCGGTAGTTGAATGGAGATTTGGTATAAGCCCGGATAAGTCCGCCCATAGTGTTGCGTCCGTAAAGTGTTCCTTGCTGACCGCGCAATACGTCAATCCTCTCAATGTCGGCATAATTGAAATCGTAAGCGGATTTGTCTATATAAGGTATATTATCCACGTAAAGCCCCACTGCCGGAGTATTCATTCGGGAACCGACGCCGCGAATATAAATCGCAGAGGTAAGTTTGGAACCGTAGTCGGGAATAAAGATGTTAGGTACGAGAGCGGTAAGGTCTTTCATGGAAGATACTCCGTCAGCTCTCATATTTTCTTGTGAAAGAAGGGTAACGGAAAGGGGTTGTTCGCGCAAGTTCTCGTTTCCTTTCGGATCACCGAACACAACAACTTCTTCCATGCTGATGGTTCTCACCGTATCCTGTTGCAGAGAGTCTATTGGTAGTTTGTCTGCCATAGTTTGAACGGCAGGGAAAATTAATGTAAAGATAAAAGCATACTTTTTCATATAATTATTCACATTGTGTAGATGACTTGAATTTATATTGAATAACAAATAGGATTGAGAAATTGTTTAAAAATAGGAATTCAATTCATTCAACCCGTACTTTCATTCCATAGATAAATAGCTATTGAAATGCAATATAAGCATTTTACGGGATATAATAAGTATTTGGTATGGCTAAAATAGATGAAATGCACACATGTGGCGTCAAAAAAGCCACTCTTAATTGCCATACCCAATAAAAAATCCGCCAATTTGCAAAGCAAATTGGCGGAAACCAATTTTGTTGTATTTTCCTTATTTTCTTTGTGGTTCAATTTTAATAATCAACTACCAGTCTTTTCTCCAGAAGAAGCCAATAGTTCATTATTTAAAAAGGTGTCAAGTTGTTCAATAGATACATCCTTTGCAAGGATAATTCCATCCTTATCTAACAAATAGCTGATGAAACCCTGATTAAGCCGGTATTTTTCAAATAAACCGGATTTCATACCTGTAGTTTCTACGAAACAAACAGCCGCCACTATTTGATCTTTACGAATTGTTTCGGTAAACACAGACCGATATTCGTCAAATGACACTGAAACCATTTCAACACTTGGGAAAGCCGACCGAACCGCATTGCTTAAACAAATATTTTGTATTCGCGACTGTGCATCATAACTTGCCCAAAAACTCAGCAATACATATCTTCCTTTAAAATTACTCAAAGCAAGTGATTGCTCGTCTGCAGCTTTAATTTCAAAATCGGGCGCCACACTACCCACGTTTAAACCTCTTGCAGGTTTATCCTTTTTTTCGAAAGAAACAAAAGAAGTTAAGGAACTAAGTAATATCCATACAACAAAAATCCGTTTTACATTCCTCATGTAATCAGGTTTAAGTGAATACTATTCAGGACTGTTATTACGCAGAATACAGTGATTTCGCCTGAACCCTCGCTTTAGATACAAAACATCCTTGAAATAATTCATTGATTTATCTGTTTTGTATTTGAAATCGGTAACAAAGATAAGCAAATTCTTTGAAAGATTAAAGCAAATCGGGTGTTTTTTCTGTTTGCAAAGTTATTTTCTTACTTTTGTCTCTTGACAATTAAGGCAATATCATATCATTCCCGTTTTCATGTCAAACTAAAAATATATTTCTTCATGATAACAAACAATTCTTTAGTAGCTATTGAAAGTATTCCACTCGACGAATATCAGAGTAAAGATTTAAAAATTGCATACGGCTTTTCAGATACTCTTTTTGGCGAAACATTAATAGCCTCTACTACCAAAGGAGTCTGTTACTTGGCATTTTCCGACCATAAAGAACAAGCATTAGGCAGATTGAAACGAATGTTCCCATATGCCGCGTATACTAACCGGATAGATGAATATCATCAACAGGTGCTTCCTTTCTTTTCGGATGATTGGAAAAATTTGAAACCCATAAAATTGCATCTGAAAGGAACGGAATTTCAACTGGGAGTTTGGAAAATATTGCTGCAAATTCCCCCTGCCAGCTTGACTACTTATGGTGAAATAGCTCGCCGGATGAAAAATCCGAAAGCCTCGCGTGCCATAGGAACAGCTGTGGGAAGTAATCCGGTAGCTTTCCTTATCCCCTGTCACCGCGTAATCCGGTCTGACGGTGCATTAGGCGGTTATCATTGGGGATTGTCTCGGAAAATAGATATGATGAATTGGGAAAAAGAAAAGTTCAACTTGTATAAAACAAGAGGCGATGAAGATAATAACTTATAATGTAAATGGATTGCGTGCTGCCATTACCAAAGGATTTCCCGAATGGTTGGAACAAGAACGTCCGGATATTCTCTGTTTGCAAGAAACAAAATTACAAGCGGAACAATACCCGCACGAACTATTTGAAGCTTTGGGGTACAAAGCTTACCTGTATTCTGCTCAGAAGAAAGGATATAGCGGCGTAGCAATTCTTACTAAACAAACGCCTGACCACATAGAATACGGAATGAAAACAGATTTATACGACAACGAAGGGCGTTTCATTCGTGTTGATTACGGCGACCTCTCCGTTGTAAGCGTATATCATCCTTCCGGTACAAGCGGGAGCGAACGGCAAGCCTTCAAAATGAAATGGTTGGAATTTTTTCAGGAATATGTGATAGAATTGCAAAGATCGCGCTTCAAACTAATTCTTTGCGGCGATTACAATATCTGTCACGCAGCGATAGACATTCACGACCCCATACGCAATGCTACCAGTAGCGGATTCCTTCCTGAAGAGCGCGAATGGATGACTCGTTTTCTATCGGCAGGTTTTATTGATGTTTTTCGTCTGTTACACCCTGACGAGCAAGAATATACGTGGTGGAGTTACCGGTTCAACTCACGAGCTAAAAATAAGGGTTGGCGCATTGATTATTGCATGGCAAACGAATCGCTCCGTCCTGTATTACGGGATGCCCGCATACTAAACAATGCCGTACATTCCGACCATTGTCCCATGTTGGTAACGATTGATAATTAATACTATTCGGAACCCGTTGGCAGAATCAACATAAAAACAAGGGTTGCGGTTGCCCAAAATGCAGTTGCGACCAACAGGGCGACCGCAAGAAAACTATTGCTTTGCCGCTTTCATATAAAGAAAAACAGCTATTAATGCGTAGAGTATATTAGGTATCCATACAGCTATAATGGGAGGTACGTTATCATTGATTGCAAAAGTGGACGATATGGTTTGAAACAGGATGTAGGAAAAACTGAGCGCCAACCCTATTCCCAAGTGTAGCCCCATTCCCCCTTTGATTTTCTTTGATGAAATACACAAACCAATGGTAGTCAGGATAAACGAAGCGAAAGACATAGCAATACGTTTATGGTATTCTATTTCAAACTCTTTGATATTACTGAAACCTCGCTTTTTCTGTTTATCAATATGCTTGCTAAGTTGCGTACCGGTAAACATTTCCTGTTGATTCTTCATAAAGAGAAAATCCGAAGGCTCCATCACAATGACGGAATCCATTTTCTCTCCCCGAGTAATGGTTTCTTTATAGCCGTTAAATTCACGAATCATATAATCTTTTAAAGTCCATTTATAAGTAGCTGTGGTATCGTATGTAATGATACGCGCAGTAAGATGCGAAACGAGTTTTTTGTCTTCAAACTTATCTAATGAAAAGCGATATCCGGTTTTGCTGTAATCTTCAAACCTGTCAATATAAGCTATCACTCCCCTGTCTACTTCCAATTGCACGTTACGCGCAGTAACGTCTTTTCTTTTCTTATAATATTTATCTTCAAAATTTATACGCGTCACACTTCCTTTCGGAATAACATAAGAACCCAATGCGTATGAGAACACTGCAATAACGGCAGCCGCAATGATGTATGGGCGCATTAAACGTTTGAAACTCATCCCTGTGGAAAACATGGCTATGATCTCTGAGTTTTCTGCCAATTTGGAGGTAAAGAAAATAACAGCGACAAAAACGAACAGGGCGCTGAACAGGTTGGCAAAATAAGGAATAAAATTCAGGTAATAATCGAATACGATGCTACGCCATGGAGCTTCGTTACTCGTAAATTTATCCATTTTTTCATTGAAATCGAATACCACTGCAATGGATATAATTAAGGCGATGGCAAACAAATATGTCCCCAAGAATTTCTTGATGATATATATATCTAATCGTTTTAGTATCTTATTGCTCATAGCCTTTCCGAAATCCGCTCTACCGTTTTTCTTTTCCAGAGTGAAAAATTTCCTTCCAGGATCTGTTTACGAGCTTCGCCCACCAGCCAAAGGTAAAAAGCTAAATTGTGTATCGAAGCAATTTGCATGGCCAGCAACTCGTGCGCATGAAACAAATGACGCAGATAGGCTTTGCTGTATAAAGTATCCACGTATGAAGCGCCGTCTGCTTCAACAGAAGAAAAATCGACTTCCCATTTTTTATTGCGCATATTCATTATGCCGTTTTTGGTAAATAACATTCCGTTTCGTCCGTTACGGGTAGGTAGTACGCAGTCGAACATATCCACTCCTCTTTCTATCGCTTCCAACATATTAACAGGCGTTCCCACCCCCATCAAATAACGTGGTTTGTTTTTGGGCAAGATTGCATTGACTAATTCTATCATTTCGTACATTTTTTCCACCGGCTCTCCCACGGCAAGCCCTCCTATAGCATTACCGTCCGCCTCTTTCGAAGCAATATACTCTGCCGCTTGCTTACGCAAGCCGGAATAAACACAACCTTGCACAATAAGGAACAGAGATTGGCTGTAACCATATTTCGGCTCTGTTTCATTAAAACGTTGCATACATCTGTTCAACCAACGGTGTGTAAGCTCCAATGATTTTTGGGCATACGCATAATCCGAGTTTCCGGGAGGACATTCGTCCAACGCCATTATAATATCAGCTCCGATAGCCCGTTCCATATCTATCACTTTTTCCGGAGTAAATATATGTTTACTTCCGTCAATGTGCGAACGAAATTCCACACCTTCTTCTTTCAATTTGCGGATACCTGATAAAGAAAAGATTTGAAATCCTCCGCTATCGGTTAACAGCGGACGGTCGAATCCGTTAAACTTATGCAGTCCTCCTGCTTTTTCGATAACGGCAGTTCCCGGACGTAAATAAAGATGATAGGCATTGCTCAATATGATTTGTGCACGGATATCTTCTTTCAGTTCTGTTTGATGTACTCCCTTTACCGTACCTAATGTTCCTACCGGCATAAATATAGGGGTTTGTATTTGACCGTGATCCGTAGTTATCATTCCGGCACGGGCACAGCTTTTTGAGTCGGTACCTTGCAACTCAAACTCCATTCGCAGCAGGTTTCTTTATAGTGAAATCAATGGCTGTATCCACTTTGGTATGGGTCAATGCAATATTGAATACCTCTTTTATATCTTTTACGTATTTGAAGGTAAGCCCTTTGAGATAAATATCTTGAATTTCGTCAATATTTTTTTTATTCTCCTCGCATAGAATAATTTCTTTGATATTTGCCCGTTTGGCAGCCAGTATTTTTTCTTTGATACCACCAACAGGAAGCACTTTTCCCCGCAAAGTTATTTCGCCTGTCATTGCCACGTTTGCTTTTACTTTTCGTTGTGTCAATGCCGATGCTAAAGAAGTAGCCATCGTGATTCCCGCCGAAGGACCGTCTTTAGGTATCGCTCCTTCGGGTACATGAATATGAATGTTCCAATGATCAAAAACGCTTTCGTCCAAATCCAATTGTGAAGCGTGAGCTCTGATATATTCAAATGCTAACATCGCCGATTCCTTCATCACATTTCCTAAATTTCCGGTCAATGTCAACTGTCCTCCTTTCCCACGGCTGAGACTTGTTTCCACAAATAAAATTTCGCCTCCGGCAGCTGTCCACGCCAATCCGGTAACCACACCGGCATATTCATTTCCTTGATACTTGTCGCGCGTATATTCCGGCACACCTAAAAAATCATACAAGTCTTCGGGTTTTATTTCATTTTTTGCAAAATAACTGTCAGTGGCATATTGACGCGCTGATTTTCGCAAAATTTTCCCTATTCTTTTCTCTAATTCACGCACACCGCTTTCACGGGTATATGATTCGATAATGGCTTCCAGCGTATCTTTAGGGATTTTTATATCGGTTTTGCTGATTCCGTTTGCCTCTAATGTTTTTGGTACAAGATGCTTGCGAGCTATTTCTATTTTTTCTTCAGTGATATAGCCGCTTACTTCTATCAATTCCATCCGATCTAACAAAGGAGGAGGAACGGTATTCAAATTATTTGCTGTTGCAATGAACATTACTTTAGACAAATCGTAGTCCACGTCCAAAAAATTATCGTGAAAGGCATTATTTTGTTCCGGATCGAGCACTTCCAATAAAGCCGATGAAGGGTCGCCGTGACTGTCGGAATTTATTTTGTCTATTTCATCAAGAATAAAAACCGGATTAGACGCCCCTGCTTTAATCAACCCTTTAATAATGCGCCCGGGCATAGCCCCTATGTAAGTCTTACGATGTCCGCGTATTTCCGCTTCATCATGTACGCCTCCCAACGACATACGGATGTATTTTCGTTTCAGCGAAGAAGCAATAGACTTCCCCAATGAGGTTTTCCCTACTCCCGGAGGACCGTACAAGCAGATAATAGGAGATTTCATATCACCTTTTAATTTCAATACGGCAAGGTGTTCCAGAATACGTTCTTTTACTTTTTCCAATCCGTAATGATCTCTGTTCAACGTTTTTTCAGCAGCTTTCAAATTCAAATTGTCAGTTGTATATACCCCCCAAGGCAGGTTAAGCATTGTTTGCAAATAATTCAATTGCACACTATAATCCGGCGACTGTGAATGGGTTCTTTCCAATTTGTTCAACTCTTTGAGGAATATTGCTTTTATGTCGGCGTTCCATTTCATTTTTTCTGCCTTCTCACGCATTTCCTCTATTTCTTGTTCTTGTCCACCACCTCCCAACTCATCTTGAATGGTTCTTATCTGCTGTTGCAAAAAATACTCGCGTTGTTGTTGGTCTATATCTTCTCTTGCGCGCATTTGGATGGTTAACTTTATTTCCGCCAACTGTACTTCTTTGTTTAAAATCTCCAATAAGCGGTATGCACGTTGTTGCAAAGAATTGATGTGAAGAAGTTCTATTTTCTCATCTTTCTTGAGCGGAAGATTGGTACAAATAAAGTCAACCAATATCATGTGGTTATCTATGTTCTTGATGGCAAACGCTGAATCCTGATGTATAGAATCGGAGGTTTTGATATAACGTATGGTCAGATCTTTGCATGCCTCTGCCAAGGCGACAAATTCTTTATCATCTTCAGCGGGCAGTTCGTCATCAAGTAATTCCACCTTGCCGCGCATGTACGGACGAGTGTCCGTTATTTCTTTCAGTTCCACACGTTTCACCCCTTCAATAATGATTGTTGTCGTATTGTCAGGCATATCCAATATACGGACAATTTTTCCAACAGTTCCTATCGGGTGTAAATCATCAAAAGCAGGATTATCTGTCTGCGCTGACTTTTGGCATATCACCGCAATAAACGTAGCTTTTTTCTCCGCTTCACGAACAAGTTTAAGCGATGAATTTCTACCTATGGAAATAGGCATGAACACTCCCGGAAACAACACCATATTACGAAGCGGTAATATCGGCAAATCATCCCCTTTCTTTATGTCAACTACTTCTTCCTTGTTTCCTTCTAAGCTAGTTATCACTGCGATATTTCTGTCTTCACTACTTTTCTTCATCTGTTTTTTAGAACAACTATCTGTCATTATACAGCATTTTTTATATTACTACGTCAGTTTGACAGGTATATAGAACCTGTACAAATTTAGGCTATTTTAAATAATAATCAAAAATCTTACTACATAAAAGCAAAAAGAGTGCCAAAATATGATGTTGGGGTTTGATTTCTTTCTCCGGTAATCCGGGGCAATCGTGTTGGTCTTTGAAATAAGCTGCCTTGTTTGGGGAAAGAGCGATGAAGTCAGGAAAAAGAGTCTCTTTCAAAAGAACAGGACAGAATCCGGAAGATAAGTAAGAGTGATGCTACTCAATTTGGAAAAGTTACCCTGTAATCACCCATCCTTATATGATAAGCGCTATGCGTACCTACTATTTTTTTGAGCTTGTTTAAATTTCAATAAAAGAAAACGCTAAAGAAGCTTCCCATCAGCCGGTAATTGCTTTATTTGAAGTGAACAAAACTAAAAATAAAAATGTATCAGACTGATTTAAGGGAAACCCAGTCAATCAACTGATAATCAGTCTTTATTGAGGTCCGGACGGTTAGTATTAGGAGGTCGAAACGGGAATTAATCCCGCTTCTCCTACCCGGTATATTGTTATTGCTTTTAAATTCTTAATACTGTATCAATCTGTCTTTCAACGTTACATCAAGAATCCCAGCAATACCCCTGCAGCAACTGCCGAACCGATAACCCCCGCTACATTTGGTCCCATAGCATGCATCAACAAATAATTGGTCGGGTCGTATTCCAAACCTACTACCTGGGAAATACGCGCCGAGTCGGGAACAGCCGATACACCGGCATTACCGATTAGCGGATTAATTTTATTATTTTCCTTTAAAAAGAGGTTGAAGAACTTAACAAACACTACGCCTGCACCTGTAGCCAAGAAGAATGATATGGCTCCTAAAATGAAAATTAATACGGAATTCCATGTCAAGAACTGGGAAGCCTGTGTGGAAGCCCCCACCGTTAAACCCAACAGGATAGTTATCGTATCAATCAGCGGACCGCTTGCCGTATTTGCCAAACGACGGGTTACACCACTTTCTTTCAGCAAATTGCCGAAAAACAACATACCTAACAACGGAAGCCCCGAAGGAACTAAGAAAGTAGTCAGCAATAAACCCACGATAGGAAATATAACTTTTTCCGTATGAGACACCACGCGTGGCGGTTTCATGCGAATCACTCTTTCTTTGTCCGTAGTAAACAAACGCATAACGGGCGGCTGAATTACCGGAACCAATGCCATGTACGAATAAGCCGACACGGCGATAGCGCCCATCAAATTAGGAGCCAGTTTGGACGACAAGAAAATAGCCGTCGGTCCGTCAGCTCCGCCGATAATACCGATAGCCCCTGCTTGATTGGGTTCAAAGCCAATCATCAAAGCGATAACATACGCTCCGAAGATGCCGAACTGTGCGGCAGCTCCGATTAACATCAGTTTCGGATTGGAAATGAGCGCCGAGAAGTCCGTCATAGCCCCGATACCCAAGAAGATAAGCGGCGGATACCAACCGGAAGTTACTCCTTGATACAGAATATTCAGTACCGATCCTTGTTCATAAACGCCCACTTGGAGTCCTGCCGTCAAATTAAACGGAATGTTACCCACAAGAATACCGAATCCAATGGGTATCAACAACATCGGTTCAAATTCTTTAGCTACCGCCAAATAAATAAAGCAAAGCCCCACCGCAATCATTGCGAAATGTCCCACTGTGGCATTGGCAAATCCCGTATATTGCCAAAAATCAGCCATGTTGTGACTTAAAAATGTGATAAAATCTCCCATAGCCTTATTCGATTATTACGAGTTCTGCTCCCTCAAGCACAGAATCCCCTTTGTTTACTTTAAGGGCAGCTACCTTACCTTCTTTGGGGGCATTAATATTATTCTCCATTTTCATGGCTTCCAGAATAATAAGCGTTTGTCCCTTCTTCACCGCTTCCCCTTCTTTGACGCGAATATCAAGAACAATGCCCGGCAGCGGAGATTTCACAGCATCCTTTTTGCTATCGGTTACCGGACGAGACACCACAGGGTTACCACTCTCCGTTTTGGGAGCAGCAGCAGGACGAGTGATTTTTTTAGCAGGCGCTTTAACTGGTTTATCAAACTCTACTTTGTATGGAGTACCGTTCACCTCAACGCGAGCCATATTGTCGTCCACATCATTGACTGTCACATTATAGACATTACCATTTATTTTATATTTATATTGTTTCATCTTTTCTTTTGCTTATTGAATTATAATTACCTTTTTGGAGTTTTGCGCAAGGTATAAATTTTTGAATTCCACGGAGAATACGTGCGTCTTACTTTCTGAATAGTCAAAATCATATCCTCCACATCGTGAACATCATTCGTATATTCATGCATTGCCATAGCAATGGCAGCATACTGTTCACCGGAGAGCATACCTCCGAATTTTTCTTTAGCCTCCACCTTGTCCGTAATACCATGAGCCTTCATAGCATTACGTTTAGTCAACTTAAGAGAAATATTTCCCACAATTTTAAACGAAAGGAATAATAGTATCAAACCCACAAATACGACAAACATCGCTATAACAGCCATTCCACCCCCTGTTTTATCATATCTTTTGAAATTTTCAATCTTTTCGTTCCTGTCGATTGTTTTATTGTTAGTGCTTGGAGTAACATAACTGCCTTCACTACCGCCTTTTATTACCCAATTCGGACTTCCGTCATCTTCGCGGGCATAAGAATGGTCGGCAATTTGTCCCGCAGGAACTACTACCTCGTCTATCAACGTTTTTCCATTCGAATCGTACAAAGCAATATAATTTTCCTTATCCGGATCAAGCGTAAAACTCACATGAAACGTTCCCCTCGAAGGAATACCGTCCGCCCAAAACAAAGCATGCTGACGATAGCTGATTTTTGTCAATACATCGCTTTTAGGGATAGGATACTTTGTGGGATTATTTCTATCGTTAGTCAGGAAACAACCTTTCAAATCTACAGTAGCAAAAGAACTGTTGAATATTTCTATCCATGCACTTTGTATCCCATAATCGTCCTGGAAGTTGGTTTCGTTGACAACCAATACTTCATTAATCCTTAAACTGGAAGTGCTCTGAGCCTTTACTCCCCAGCAAAAGACAATTGTTAACGCAATAAATATTCCTATTCTTTTTTTATTCATAACCAGAATGATTTTATTTGTTATAAGGGAATATTACCATGCTTTTTGGCAGGATTTGTCAACTTCTTGGTTTGTAGTTGCTGCAAGGCGCGGATAACGCGGAAACGAGTATTTCTTGGTTCGATCACATCGTCAATGTAACCATATTTTGCCGCATTGTATGGGTTGGCAAAGAGTTTGGTATATTCCGCTTCCTTTTCCGCAATATAAGCCGCCGGATCGGTAGCCTCTTTCGCTTCTTTGGCGTACAACACTTCCACGGCTCCGGCGCCGCCCATTACGGCAATTTCGGCAGTGGGCCAAGCATAATTCATGTCGCCGCGAAGTTGTTTACAACTCATCACAATATGCGAACCTCCATAAGATTTACGAAGCGTAACAGTTACCTTGGGAACCGTAGCTTCCCCATAAGCGTAAAGCAATTTAGCGCCATGGAGAATTACCCCGTTATACTCTTGTCCCGTACCCGGAAGGAATCCCGGAACATCCACCAAGGTCACCAAAGGAATATTGAATGCGTCACAAAAACGAACGAAACGAGCCCCTTTGCGAGATGCGTTACAATCCAATACACCCGCCAAAAACTTCGGCTGGTTGGCAACTATACCCACAGACTGTCCATTGAATCTCGCAAAGCCAATGATAATATTTTTGGCATAATCCTGTTGAACTTCCAAAAATTCGCCGTTATCCACCACCCCGCCAATTACCTCATACATATCATAAGGCTTATTCGGACTATCGGGGATTATTTCGTTCAATGAATCTTCCAAACGGTCTATCGGATCTGCACAGGCAAGCAAAGGAGCTTCTTCCAGATTATTTTGAGGAAGATAACCGAGCAATCTGCGAATAGTTGTCAAACCTTCTTCTTCCGTGGCAGCCGTAAAATGAGTTACCCCCGACTTTCTCGCATGAACGCTTGCGCCCCCTAAGTCTTCTTGTGTTACCTCTTCACCTGTAACCGTTTTTACCACTTTCGGACCTGTCAGGAACATATAAGAAGTGCCTTCGGTCATCAGGGTAAAGTCTGTTAATGCCGGAGAATAAACCGCACCGCCTGCACAAGGACCAAAAATACCTGAAATCTGCGGAATAACACCCGAAGCCAAAATATTACGTTGGAATATTTCCGAATAACCTGCCAAGGCATTAACGCCTTCCTGAATACGCGCACCACCCGAGTCATTAATACCAATTACCGGAGCGCCCATTTTCATCGCCTTGTCCATTACCTTACATATCTTCTGCGACATGGTTTCCGACAATGAACCGCCGAAAATGGTAAAATCTTGGGCGAATACATAAACCAAACGACCTTCAATCGTTCCATATCCCGTTACTACGCCATCCCCCAAAAAATGCTTCTTATCTTGTCCGAAATTAGTACACCTGTGTTGCAAAAACATATCCAACTCCTCAAAACTACCTTCGTCCAATAATTGAGCTATTCGTTCACGAGCGGTATATTTGCCTTTCCCATGTTGTTTTTCAATAGCTTTTTCCCCGCCGCCTGAACGAGCCTGTATGCGGAGTTCTATAAGCTCCTTTACTTTTTCAAGTTGATTACTCATTGTATATATGATTTTTAATTGTGTATTGTGGTTACTATTAGCTCTTTTCGCACAATTCCGTTAACACTCCCTGAGTTGATTTGGGGTGAAGGAATGCAATTTGAAGTCCTTCCGCGCCTTTTCGAGGAGCTTTGTCTATCAGACCAACGCCCTTATTCTCGATCTCGGTTAATGCGTTCGCTACGCCGCCGGTAACGGCAAAAGCAATGTGATGAACGCCTGCACCCTTCTTTTCAAGAAATTTGGCGATGGAACTTTCAGGACTTGTAGGTTCTAATAATTCAATTTTAGTGTCGCCCACTTTCAGAAAAGCTGTTTTCACTTTCTGGTCTTCCACGGTTTCAATATTGTAACATCTCAATCCCAATACATTTTCATAATAAGGGAGAGCCTCTTCAATACTGTTTACGGCAATGCCTACATGTTCAATATGAGAAATTTTCATGCTAATAGATTTAATTTAAATGGTTATATTCATATATAATAACTTTTTTTCATAAAAAGCTGTGCAAAGTAAAAAAAATCCCCCGCAATGCGAAAATCTTTCTGTAATAATATTTATCCTGAAAGAACACATCCCCATCACTTCATTGGTAAAGTTTTCGTTTTGTATGAACATTGAAATTTACCTTTAATAAATCCGTTTAATTTGCCTTTAATCATTTGTTTGCGAAGAGGCGATATATGATCAATAAAAAGTTTTCCATCCAAATGATCAAATTCATGCTGCATTACGCGCGCCAAATATCCTTCGATCATTTCGTCGTGTTCTGTAAAATGTTCATCCCTGTACTTGACATGAACCCTACCGGGTCTTTTCACATTTTCATGAATACCGGGAAGGCTTAAACAACCTTCCTCCACATCCGTTTCCTCACCCTCTGTTTCCAAAATGTGAGCATTGATAAAGACCTTCCGAAAGCCTTTATATTCAGGATATTGATCGGAAAACAGATCCAAGGTGATTACTACAATGCGAAGCGGCAAACCAATCTGATTTCCCGCCAAACCCACTCCCTCCGCTCTATCCATCGTTTCAAACATATTGCTTATCAACTCCTCCAAGTGCGGATAATCCGGAGTAATATCCTCTGCAACCTTACGCAAAACAGGTTGCCCGTATAAATAAACAGGTAATATCATAAATTAACTCAAAAATTCAAAAGCCCAAACGCCTGCTTTCCAAATAGGTCTGAAGAATAATGACGGCGCTTATTTCATCCACCAAAGCCTTGTTTTGCCGGTCTTTTTTTTTCAAACCGGCGTCCCGCATGGTTCGTTGCGCCAATACGGAAGTAAAACGCTCATCAACGAATTTAACAGGCATATCCGGCAAATGCTTCCTTAATATACGGACAAAGGCATCCACATGTTTCCTGTTTTCCGACACTTCATTGTTCATTTGTTTAGGCGATCCTATAACCATACACTCCACCGGTTCTGTTTTCACATAATCCAAGATAAATCCCAATATCTCGCCTCCCGAAACGGTTGTCAATCCGTTTGCTATCAGCTGCATCGTATCGCTCACAGCTATTCCCGTACGTTTTTTTCCGTAATCTATTGCCAATATCCGTCCCACAGATGCAAAGTTACGACTAATATCATGAAAAGAGAAAGGATTTTTCAACAAATCAAAATTACCATCCGGGTGGATTGCTACCCGTTTCCTTCTCTAATTGAATTTACGTACATTTATCATTTAAAAATATCTATTCTGCTATTTGTTTCGTGTATAAAAAACATTTACTTTGCGTTGGTTTTATAAAAATCATTATACTAATGCCAAAACATATTCACTCTCTGTCTTTTTTGAGAGGGTTATTGCGCCATATAACAACAATGAAAAGCTATAATAAAAACACACTACTCAAATGATTTGGAATGAAAACATGGAATGCATGGATCGCGACAGTCTTCGACGGATTCAGAGCATTCGATTGAAGAATGTGGTGGAACATGTATATCACAACACACCTTTCTATCGCAAAAAAATGCAAGAATTGGAGATTACTCCGGATGACATTCATAGCATTGACGATATTGTAAAACTACCCTTTACCACAAAACTTGATTTGCGTGATAATTATCCTTTTGGATTGTGTGCCGTTCCGATGAGTCAAATTGTTCGTATTCATGCTTCTTCGGGAACTACCGGAAAGCCGACTGTGGTGGGATATAGTCGTAAAGACTTGTCGGTATGGTCGGAAAGTTTAGCCCGTTGTTTCACTGCTTACGGAGCAAACAGTTCGGACATTTTTCAGGTAGCTTATGGTTATGGATTATTTACCGGCGGCTTGGGCGCACACTATGGGGCAGAGCATATCGGAGCCTCGGTGATTCCCATGTCGAGCGGAAACACAGAAAAACAAATCACGTTGATGCACGATTTGGGTTCTACCGTTTTATGTTGCACCCCCTCTTATGCTCTTTTTATTGCCGATTCAATTAAAGACTCCGGTTTACCTCGCAACGATTTCAAATTAAAAATCGGCGCTTTCGGCGCAGAACCATGGACGGAAAGCATGCGTAAGGAGATAGAGGAAAAATTGGGTATCAAAGCGTATGATATTTACGGATTGAGCGAAATAGCGGGTCCGGGCATAGGGTACGAATGTGAACATCAATCCGGAACGCATTTGAATGAAGACCATTTCTTTCCGGAAATTCTGGATCCGGTTACTTCCGAACCGGTAAAATCCGGAGAAAACGGAGAACTTGTATTTACGCACCTCACCAAAGAAGGAATGCCTTTGTTGCGTTACCGGACTAAAGACCTTACCGCCCTGCACTACGAGAAATGTTCGTGCGGACGTACTTTGGTACGCATGGATCGTATACTGGGACGCTGCGACGACATGCTGATTATACGCGGAGTGAACGTATTCCCTACTCAAATAGAATCCGTTATTTTGGAATTGCCGGAATTTGAACCGCATTACTTGCTGACGGTAGATCGTATAAATAACACCGATCACATGGAGTTGAAAGTGGAAGTGCGTTCCGATTGTTATTCGGATGAGATGAACAAAATGTTGGCTTTGAGAAAGAGACTTACGACGCGTCTGCAAAGCGTACTTGGTTTGGCTGTGGATGTGAAGCTGGTTGAACCCCGCACGATAGAGCGCAGTATGGGTAAAGCCAAACGGGTGATTGATAACAGACAATTGAAATAATAATTAGGATACTGTCATGATAGCAAAACAACTTTCTATTTTTTTGGAAAATAAAGCAGGACGTTTAACCGAAGTTACCGAAGTGTTGGCGAAAGAAGGTATTAACCTCTCTGCTTTGTGTATTGCGGAAAATTCGGATTTCGGTATTCTCCGCGGTATGGTATCTGATCCGGATAAAGCGTATAAGGCTTTGAAAGAGAATCATTTTGCAGTAAACATAACCGACGTTGTGGGAATTAGCTGTCCCAACACGCCCGGTTCATTGGCAAAAGTGTTGAACCACCTCTCTGATGCGGGAGTATTCATTGAGTATATGTATTCCTTTGCCAACAATAATTCGGCTAGTGTTATCATCCGTCCGAACGATATGGAAAAATGTATGAAGGTATTAACGGATAAAAAAGTAGATTTATTGGCGGCAAGCGATTTGTACAAGCTCTGATCCAAAGTGAATGGATGATAGATATTGCCGAATTTCAAGATAAAACAGCCGTTTATTATACATTAGGTTGCAAATTGAATTTTTCCGAAACATCGACAATCGGAAAGGCGCTTCGTGAATTGGGTATACGTACGGCGCGTAAGGGTGAAAAAGCAGATATATGTGTTATTAACACTTGTTCGGTAACGGAAACGGCAGATAAGAAATGCCGGCAGATTATTCACCGGCTTGTCAAGCAACATCCGGATGCTTTTGTAGTAGTTACAGGTTGTTATGTGCAATTAAAACCGGACGAGGCGGCACAGATAGAAGGAGTGGACGTAGTGCTCGGCGCAGAGCAGAAAAAAGAATTCCGGAAATATTTGGGCGATTTGCAGAAAAAGAAGATAGGGGAGGCGCATATTTCTGTTGCTAGTGATATTTCTTCTTTTACTCCGTCGTGTTCACGCGGCGACCGGACTCGTTTTTTTCTGAAAGTGCAAGACGGGTGTGATTATTTCTGCTCCTATTGCACCATACCTTTTGCGCGAGGACGAAGTCGTAACGGGAGTATTGCTTTCCTTGTGGAACAAGCTCGGCAAGCCGCTGCCGAAGGAGGAAAAGAGATTGTGCTTACAGGCGTGAATATCGGTGATTTCGGGAAAAGTACCCACGAAACTTTTTTGGATTTGATACAGGCACTTGATCAGGTAGAAGGCATTGAACGTTATCGTATTTCTTCCATCGAACCGAATCTTTTGACGGATGAAATCGTTGAATTTGTATCCCGTTCCCGCTGTTTTATGCCTCATTTTCATATTCCTTTGCAGTCCGGTAGCAACGAAGTCTTGAAATTGATGCAGCGACACTACGATACGGTTTTCTTTGCATCGAAAATAAGAAAGATAAAAGAAATCATACCCGGCGCTTTTATCGGAGTGGACGTTATTACAGGCATGCGCGGAGAGACAGATGAGTATTTTGAACAAGCGTATGATTTTATTGCCGGACTTGAGGTGACGCATTTGCATGTATTCACTTATTCCGAGCGTCCGGGTACCGGGGCATTAGATATAAAATATGTGGTAACGCCGGATAAAAAGCGCGAACGTACGCAACGACTTTTGTCTTTGTCCGATGAAAAACAGAAAGTATTTTATACCCGCCATATTGGAAAAGTTTTGCCGGTATTATTGGAAAAATCTTCCGGAAACAATTTCATGCATGGGTTTACCCCCAATTATATACGGGTGGAAATTCCTACTGAGGATATATGGGATAATCAAATAATCCCAATTTGCTTAGGCGGATTTAACGAAGCCGGAACGGCATTATCAGGTGGTATGGTTCCGGTTAATAATTCTAAATAGGAGAGTCAAATGAGTAAAGTTTCTGTAATTGTATTGAATTGGAATGGGTGTGAGATGCTTTTCCGTTTTTTACCCTCGGTCTTACATTGGTCAACCATGCCTGATGTGGAACTTTGTGTTGCCGATAATGGTTCGACTGACCAGTCCGTGCAAATGCTTAGCGAACATTTCCCTTCCGTACGCTTAATTCTTTTGGGAGAAAATTTCGGATTTGCCGGTGGGTATAACCGGGCTTTGAAACAAGTAAATTCCGATTATGTGGTGTTGCTCAATTCGGATGTGGAAGTTACGGAGAACTGGCTGGATCCAATGATGGATTATCTTGACGCACATCCGGAAGTAGCCGCTTGCCAACCAAAGATATTAAGTCATGTTCAAAGAGAAAGTTTTGAATATGCCGGCGCGGCAGGCGGATTCATTGACCATTACGGTTATCCTTTTTGCCGGGGACGAATCCTGGAGACGGCAGAAAGAGATAACGGACAATATGATACAATCGTGCCTGTTTTTTGGGCGTCGGGCACGGCTATGTTTATCCGGTTAAAAGATTATTGGGAAGTCGGCGGATTGGATGAATCTTTTTTTGCCCACATGGAAGAGATTGATCTTTGTTGGCGATTGCGCGCTCGCGGCAAAAATATAGTTTGTATTCCTCAAAGTAAAGTTTATCATGTGGGGGCAGCTACCTTAAAAAAAGAAGACCCTCACAAAACATTTCTTAATTTTCGCAATAATCTTGTGATGCTTTACAAAAATTTACCTGAAAAAGACTTTTTATGGGTGATGGGCGTACGAATGATGCTTGATTATTTGGCTGCGTTTTTCTTTCTGCTTAAAGGGGAATTTCCAAAGGCGTGGGTTGTATTTCGCGCCAGGCGTGAATATAAAACCATTCGTCCTTTTCTCTTGTCGGTACGCAAAGAAAATGTGGAAAAAACGATCTATTCCTACATTCCCGAAAGAAAAGGCGGTTGCATATTAATTGAATTTTATATCAAAAGAAAGAAATTCTTTTCTCAGTTGCAGTTTTAATATCGGCAATAAAAAGAAGTATTGCCAACTTACACCAAATCTTTCGGATGGTATTGTGGATAATAGTTGATTTTTTATTTTAGATTATTACAAATCACCTGCTTTTCTAAAAATTCTAAAATACACTTTACTAACCAATTCACAAGCCAAAGCTTCATTTACATATTCAATATCATCACCCTGATAAAAAATAGCTAAAGGTCCGCCTGCATAATGTGGAGACGTTGCAATTTTTGTTTGTTGACGTATTATAATATTTTCAAAATAAGATATTCCATACGTAGTTTCAATTAATCGATCGACTATACTATAAATATCCAAATCTATGTTATTAATAGGTCCTATAAGTTTTTTATTTTTTTCTTTTGTTAAAGAATATAAAACTTTATCTTCAATAAATGTTACTTTTAAATCCTCTTCATTATTTGCCGAATAAGTATATATTAGTTTTTTTATATTTGATAAATCTACATACGTATTTTTTAAACCAACATTAATTTCTAATGTTAAAAGATTGGCTTCAGGAAAATCAATCTTAACCAAATTAAATAAGTCTAAATTGAAATTATAAAAATCAATCTTATTAGTATTTGGAATATATTTCGTTTCAAGAAAGGAACTTTTTTCAAATTCTCCATTTTCTAAAATAAAAATTGATTTATCATAATTTTGTTCTTTATCACAAGAAATTATAAATAATCCTGCTATTAAAATTAGTATAAGTTTTTTCATTTGTATTAAAATTAAATTAAGATTTATTTTGAATTTCAGATACGTAGAGTTTATACCGATTTAGTTTGTTAAGCGCCAAGATAATCTAAAATCTATGTATGCCACAAGCAACTTCAACTATCCAATTATCAAACATGATTTATGGCAGATGAATGAACCTAACCCGTCGTTTTTCTGATCTTCTATGCTTCCGCACTTATAGGAATAATCGAAACATATCTTTTATCGTCTTTACCTTTTTTAAAGGCTATTGTTCCGTTTATCAATGCGAAAAGAGTATGGTCTCTTCCCATACCGGTATTTTGCCCCGGATGAAATTGGGTACCTCTTTGACGAACAATGATATTTCCCGCCCTGCATATTTCTCCGCCAAATTTTTTAACGCCTAATCTTTTGCTGTGTGATTCGCGACCGTTTTTTGAACTACCGACCCCTTTTTTATGTGCCATTTTTCTTTACTGTTTAATGGATTAAGCTATTATTTTTGTAATTGTTATCTCTGTAAACTGCTGACGATGTCCATTTCGTTTTCTGTAACCTTTTCTTTTTTTCTTGTGAAAGATAATTACCTTATCGCCTTTTACTAAAGGGGCGACGATTTGGCATACTACCTTTGCGCCTTCCACAAGGGGAGCGCCTACAGTGATTGCACCGTCTTTATCAACTAAAAGAACTCTGTCAAACTCCACTGTTGCGTCTTTTTCAGCATTTTGAATATGCTGCACGTACAATTTTTTTCCTGATTCGGCTTTAAACTGCTGACCGTTAATTTCTACAATTGCATACATCTGTTATACGATATGGTTATACAGGTTCGCTCCGCCGGGTGGTTTTATTTTGTTGAAAACACTTGACATACCCTATACGGAATAATTTAGCTGCGAAATTAGTAATAATATACTTATCAGACAAGTATTTTAACGATATTTTTTAGCATGGCTCATTAAGCTCAGTGGCTGAGCGTAGTCAAAGACACCCATGAGCGGGGACAATTCATAAATGCTTTTTTGCATATATATATATTATATATTAACTATACTTAATTAGCAATACCAAATATTTTTATATAGTTTTTTCAATCATACTATCTGACCGGGGTCTCTTAAATTGTCTTGATCTTTATTGACTGTTTCTTGTTTTTATTATATATTTGCCTCTTGATTATGAGGAAAAGTCTGCTTATATTTTTTTTGATTCTTGTGGGATTACCGGAAGTACAGGCGCAAACAAGACCGGTACGTCAAAACACATTCGGTCAACCGGATTATGACGAGATGCAAACGGATCCGTCCATGATGCCCTATCAAAACTCAGAGAATGAGACCAGAGTAGAAGTAGAAGGTCTCCAACCTAAACTATATAAAATGTGGAACGTGGACGATAAACTTGGAAATATTATTCCAATCCCTATTGACACTTCGTTTCATTATTTTCAGAACACGAATTTGGTCGAAGGGATAAAAGGACATTATAATTATTTGGGAAATTTAGGTTCTGCTCGTTATTCGCGACTTTTTTTTGAACGTCCGGAAATGTCTGCCAATATTTTTATGGATCCTTTCTCGAGTTTCGTTCGACCGGCTAACCGGTTTAAATTTACAAACAGTAATGTTCCTTACACCAATCTTGCCTATTACAGAGCCGGAGGAAAGATAGATGGCGAAGAATTGTTCAAAGCCTATTTTTCTGTTAATGCAAGCAAGCGGTTAGCTTTTGGGCTTAACGTAGATTATCTGTACGGGCGAGGATTCTATCGCAATCAATCCACAGCCCATTTCAACGGTTCGCTGTTTAGTAGTTACGTCGGCGATCGGTATCAGGCGCATTTTATATACAGCGTCAATAATTTGAAAATGGCGGAAAACGGCGGTATTGTGGACGATAGATATATCACCGATCCGCAAGCCATGGCCGAAGGGAAAAAAGAATACGAAGCGATAAATATTCCTACTTTCTTCACCAATACATGGAATAAAAACAGAGATTTTTCCATTTTTCTAACCCATCGCTATAATGTGGGTTTTTATCGCGAGGTGGAAATAGAAAAAGACACCATAAGCGAATATGTTCCGGTAACCGGTTTTATTCATACGATAAAGTTTGAGAAAGGTCAACACAATTTTTTGTCCAATACCGATCCGCAAAACTATTACCCGAAGACCTATATTGATTGGGGAAAAGCAATGAGTAATGATTCAACTCTTTATTCCAGCATAAAAAATATATTCGGAATAGCTTTGCTGGAAGGGTTTAATAAGTATGCAAAAGCCGGATTGACCGCTTTTCTCTCGCATAAAATAAACCAATACGAGTTGATGGCTACGGACACTGCCGGAATCAGAAGCAATCATATCGAACAAGAACTGTATGCAGGAGGGGAATTAGCTAAACGGCAAGGAGAATTCATACGATATACCGCTACCGGCGAGGTAGGCGTATCAGGAAAAGCCGGCGGACAATTCCGTTTGAATGGCGATCTCAATTTGAATTTCCGCCTTTGGCGGGATACGGTTACTTTTACCGGACGAGTATCCGTTACCAATCTTTTACCCTCTTTCTATATTCGTAATTATCATTCTACTCATTTCTGGTGGGACAATGCCAATCAGGATAAAGAATTTCGCAGTCGTCTCGAAGGTGAATTGAATGTTGAACATTGGAAAACCAACTTGAAAGCCGGAGTGGAAAATATTAAGAATTATACTTATTTCAATGCAGAAGCTCTTCCGGTACAATACAACGGAAATATACAAGTGGTGTCGGCAATTTTGAACCGGAATTTTCGATTGGGTATCTTCCATTTGGATAATGAAATCAGTTGGCAAAAGTCGAGTAATTCCGATATATTGCCTCTGCCCGATTTATCCTTGTATCATAACTTTTATATCGAAACTAAATTAGCTCATAAAGTTCTTAGCATGCAATTAGGAGTCGATATGCGTTATTTCACCAAATACAAAGCATTGACCTATACTCCCGCTATTCAGCAATTTCATTTGCAGGCACAGACGGACGAAGAGGATAATCGTACGGAAATCGGCAACTATCCCATCGTAAACCTGTACGCTAATTTACATTTAAAACGCACGCGTATTTTTGTTATGATGTATCACGTAAACGAAGGTATAATAGACGATTCCAATTATTTTTTAGTTCCGCATTTTCCCATTAACCAGCGTTTGCTTAAATTTGGACTTTCATGGAATTTTTATGACTAACATTTATGAAACTATTCACATTAAAATCATTCAATTATTTGGTATTTGTTGCCGTATCGGTAGCAACGGTTTTTACAGGGTCTTGCAGCAACGGACAAGAAATCACCCCTGTGATTGTTTCACATGACTATGATTCCATCGTTGCCGAAGGCATTATCCGTGCAACCGTTGAATACAATTCCACGGATTTTTATGTAAATGGCGATACCTTGTCCGGTTTTCATTATGAACTTCTCAACCTTTTTGCCGGAGAGAAGAATCTGAAAGTAGAAATCATACCGGAAATGGGGTTTGAAAAACGAATAAGAAATTTGAATGACGGTAAATGCGATATAATAGCTTATGGAATGGCAGCTACGAATGAGTTAAAAGATTCTTTATTGCTCACGGTTCCCCTTATGTTAAGCAAATCGGTGCTTGTTCAGCGGAAGCTAAATGAGGAAGATTCCTCCTCCTATATTGAAAGTTTATTGGATTTAAGCGGAAAAACGATTCATTTGGTGAAAGGTTCGCCTTCCATCATGCGTATTCGCAATTTGGAGATAGAAATAGGAGACAATATTTATATAAAAGAAATAGATAAATACGGCTCTGAGCAATTGATGGCTATGGTAGCTCACGGTGATATTGATTATGTTGTCTGTGACGAACATATTGCTCGCGCTTCAACGGACTCTTTGTCTAACTTGGATATTCATACGGACGTAAGTTTTAATCAATTTTATTCGTGGGGGATTGGTAAACAGTCACCCGTACTGCATGACAGCTTGAATGTTTGGCTTCTACAATTCCGAAGAACGAAACAATATAAGGAGCTTTATAATAAATATTATAATTGAAAATGAATAAAGAAAAAATAAACTGGGGATTTATTGGTTGCGGTGACGTGACAATGAAAAAGAGTGGTCCTGCTTTTAGAAAAATAAAGGGTTCCGATGTGGTGGCGGTAATGAGTCGTAGCGGTGAAAAAGCAAAGGCATACGCAGAGAAAGCAGGTATAAAGAAATGGTATGACGATGCACAAAAATTAATTGATGATAAAGAAGTGGACGCCATATACATAGCTACTCCTCCTTCGTCGCATGCCACTTATGCCATCATGTCTATGAAAGCAGGTAAGCCTGTATATATTGAAAAACCGATGGCGGCAACCTATGAAGAATGTACCCGTATCAATTATGTATCCAATGAAGAAAAGGTTCCTTGTTTTGTGGCGTATTACCGCCGTTACCTTCCGTATTTTATAAAAATAAAAAAGTTGATAAAGCAGGGAGCAGTGGGAAATGTATTAAATGTTCAAATCCGTTATATCCAACCGCCGGACAAACATGACTATGATAAGGACAACCTGCCTTGGCGAGTACAACCGGACATTGCGGGTGGAGGATATTTTTATGATTTAGCTTCGCATCAATTAGATTTTTTGCAAGATGTGTTCGGTTGTATTCTCGAAGCAAACGGTTATACGGTTAATCACGGCGGATTTTACAAAGCGGAAGATACGGTGAATGCTTGCTTCCGTTTTGAGAGTGGATTGACAGGTTCCGGTATTTGGTGTTTTGTAGCTGACGAATCAGCCCGGGAAGACTCTATGGAAATAATCGGCGATAAAGGAACCATCCGCTTTTCTGCTTTTGCATTTACTCCCATCATTTTGCACACGAAACGTGGTTACGAAGAAATACCTTTCGACGCAAACCCTGAAAATATTCAATATTTCTTAATTCAGGCAGTTGTAAATCATCTGTTGGGAAAATCAGCCTGCACTTGTACAGGCGAAAGTGCAACCACCACTAACTGGGTATTGGATAGGGTATTGGGTAAGATATAGGGTTTGACAAGTCTTGTGTGTATTCTGTTTATTTATCAGATGATTAGTTATTTGCCTCAATCTACTCCTCTCTTGAATTGATTTTTGTAGCAAAGGCAAGCCGGTAAAAGTTTATCACGGATTGATCCCAAAATTCTTAATCAGGAAACAAAAGGGAAATTTATTTTTTTTAATAAAACATTGTAAAAGATATAAATATATAATATCTTTGCAGCGCATGAGAGTTTCTAAGAGAGGTTAATTTCTTTTCCAATCAGTAAAAGCATTGCAGAGTAATATCTCCTTTATTAAGATTTCTATTGCGCAATCATTTTATTTATTATTTTTATTTACTTTATTTTTTTATTAGATGAACATTTTTATTGCGGGATTAAGCTATAACATTAGCGATTCCGAGTTAGGAGAATTATTTGCAGAGTACGGAGAAATCACTTCGGCAAAGGTTATTACGGACAGGGAAACCGGTCGTTCCAAAGGTTACGGTTTTGTAGAAATGGAAGATGAAGTTGCAGGGAACAAAGCTATTGAGGAGTTAAATGAAACGGAAATTGACGGAAAGACTATTTCTGTTTCTGTTGCCCGTCCTAAAAGTGATGCCCCTCGTCGGAGCAATTATAGCGGCGGCGGTAGCAATTACAATCGAGGCGGCGGTTCAGGTCGCAGTAATGGTGGCGGTTATGGTAGCGGTCGTAACAGATATTAATCTGAACGAAATTTACCTCCGTTTATAAATAATAAAGAACTTCGCTTTTCAATAGAGAGGCGAAGTTTTTTTTATATTTGGGCCGGCATAATCCAAGCGTCTTCACAAGATTTCTTTCGCCTTAACAACAATAATTTCCGATAGGCATCTTCTATTGTCGAAAAAGACATAGCGCTGATACACTCTACTCCTTCAATCTTTATTATCCTTGCATCGGGACAACCGTTTTTCTTTAAAATCATTATATTCCTCTGGATTGATTGAGAATTTCCTGCAAGCGAAGTAATGATGTGATATTTTCTAACCTTTTTGACAGTTGTTTTCTTTTCTTTTGAAAGAACTGCCGGACGGTGAATAGCGGTAGTCGCATTTTTTATTTCTTTGATTTCTTCTTTAACCGGTTCCGGCGCTTTTTGTTCCGTTACCGTTTCATTATTCCTCATTTCTTCTTCTATGAGCTTTATCATAGGAATATGGGCACGAGGACGTTTGAAGATATCCGAACCTAGCAACTGTGCATAATTTTTCTCATCTACAGTTGTATTTTCAACCGAAGGAGAGAAAAAAAGGAAAAAAAACATTCCTGCTGCAGTAGCCACCGCATAACGAAAAAATGGGGGAAGAGTATTATTTTTCCTTTCCTTCCTTTTAGAACTTGCGTCCAATTCGGAAAGCTCTTTTATCTCAAACGGCTCCAACCCGAATAAATAAGGAGTAGCCACTTTATTGTCATAAGGAATAAATTCGTAGGTATTAAGTCTACACCAAATTTCGCCCACATTAGGCAAATCTACCTTTCCTTTCTCGCGCAAACAAGAAACAAGTTCTTCTACCTCTTTTTTTAGTATTTTCTCTGCGTTGGAGAAAGAAACGTTGTGCTTTTTTGCGTATGATTGTACTAATAAGCCGTCATTTATTTTCAGATTCGGATTGAATCCGAAAATACGCGTCGGCGGGAAAAAGATTTTTCCTACCCGTCCGGCAGGCGCATAATAGGTCATGAATCCCCCAAAATCAGGAACAACTACACATTCGTTTTCCAACAATACTATTTCTATATGACGTGCTAATTCCCCCATTCCGGCAAAAATAGTGTGATTTTCTTTTATTCCTCTGTTCCCTTCATATTGGTATATACATTTTGCACATCTTCATCTTCTTCTAACCGTTCAATCATTTTCTCAATCGTAGCCCGTTGTTCTACAGTCAATTCCTTTTCATCCGTAGGTATCCGTGTGAACTCGGAACTTTTTATTTCATATCCATTTTCTTCCAAATATTTTTGAATCGCATTAAAAGATTGAAAATTTCCATACAGCGTAATTTCATCATCATCTTCGTCTGCGTCTTCATCCACCCCATAATCAATTAATTCCAGAATCAAATCCTCTACCGTTATTCCTTCTTTCTTAGCAATGCTAAACACGGACTTGTGATTAAACATAAAATCAAGACTACCCGATGTTCCCAACGTTCCGCCAAATTTATTAAACACGCTCCGCACATTGCCAACCGTACGCGTTGTGTTATCTGTAGCCGTTTCTACCAGAATAGCTATGCCATGAGGTCCATAGCCTTCATATATCATTTCCTTATAATCTTTTTGGTCTTTTCCCAACGCATTTTTAATAGCTCGTTCAATATTATCTTTGGGCATATTCTCGCGTTTGGCATTAGCGATAACGGCTCTCAATTGCGGATTATTTTCCGGTTCAGGTCCGCCGGCTTTTACTGCGATAACTACTTGCTTACCGATTCTGGTAAATGTACGAGCCATATTTCCCCATCTTTTCAGTTTCGTAGCTTTTCTATATTCAAATGCTCTTCCCATTGGTGTGAGTTTTTAAGTTTGTCGAGTTTTGATTTTGTTTACTTTGGTTTTACTGTAATTCAACTCCTTAAATTTATCTCTGTTTAGCTCCCAATCTATCTTCCAGATTTCTAACAAGTCCTTCCATAATTTTATCTACTACGGTGTCTGTTAACGTCCGTGTTTCATCTTGAAACACAAAACTTACGGCATACGACCTTTTTCCGGGTTCCAAATTTTTCCCTTCGTACACATCAAAAAGCGATACATCGCGCAGTAGCTTTTTTTCCGTCTTATAAGCCATCCGTTCTATTTCTGCAAATGAAATGCTTTTGTCTATCAGCAGCGCTACGTCACGTCTTACGGAAGGAAACTTAGGAAGCTCTTTGTAAGCAACCTTCGTCGATGAATGGACCATCCTCGTCAACTCATTCCAATTCAGTTCGGCATAATACACTTCATTGTCTATATCAAAAAATTTCAAACATTTTTTTGTTATCACTCCCAATGTACCTAAACATGTACCATTTTTCGTTCCGATAGAAAGCCCTGCGCTATAAACGCTATTCGACAAACTTTCCATTACAAAAAGACGAAAGTCGAGTCCCATACGCGTAAATATATTTCCTATATAGGCTTTCAATTCATACACCGAACTGTTTTCATCAGCATGTGCCCACGAACCGGACACTCTTTTCCCCGTCAGCCACATACCTAAATGGGGTTCTTCCGAATAAGCCGGAAGAGCTTCTCCCTTTGCTCTTTTTTCCTGAGAAAAACCATAGCAATTGCCGAACTCAAAAAATCTCAAATCTTCGTTTCGGCGATTGATATTATAACTAATGCTTTCCAAACCGCCGAAAAGTAATGTTTGACGCAACCCATTGAGGTCATTACTCAATGGATTCAAAAGCATTACCAGATTGGATGAAGGAAACACCTCCATGCTATCGTAATAAGCAGCCCGAGTCAACGAATTATTCATTATCTCTTGAAACCCGCATCCTACCAACTGTTCGGAAACAAGATTCCGGAATTTGTATTCCCTGTCCGTATCACTTTTTGTTGTCAAGCTTGAATGAATGGAGTTCGATATTTCTACCTGATTATATCCATATATACGAAGTATCTCTTCTATTACATCCACATCCCGTTTTACATCCACTCTGTATGGCGGAACAGCAAGTGTCAGCCCTTCTTTGGTTTCTGCGAGTATTTTTATTTCCAAACTACTGATAATGCTTTTGACTATTTCCGTTGGAATGATTTTGCCTATCAACGAATACACCTTATTATATCCAAGTTCGACGATAAAATCCTGCACAGGAGCTGCATAAACATCTTTTATTTCCGAGGCTATCGTCCCTCCTGCCAATTTTTTCATCATCATCGCTGCTAACTTCAAACAATAAACAATGCCTCCCGGATCAATTCCTCTTTCAAAACGAAAAGAAGCATCCGTATTCAATCCGTGCCGTCTGGCTGTTTTCCGTACCCAAGTAGGATGGAAATAAGCGCTTTCGATAAACACATCGGTAGTCTTTTCTGTGGAACCTGATTTCAATCCTCCAAACACACCGGCAATACACATCGGTTCTTTGCGATTGCAAATCATAAGGTCGTTTTCGGACAATTTTCTTTCCACTCCATCCAATGTAACAAAGAGTGTTCCTTCCGGCAGTGTTTTTACAATCACCTCGCCCCCTTCTATTTCTTTCGCGTCGAAACAATGCAACGGCTGACCAAAAGCATGTACGATGTAATTGGTAACATCCACTACATTATTTATCGGACGAACTCCTACTTGACGAAGTTTATTTTGCAACCAAACCGGACTTTCCTTTACCGTTACTCCTTTGAGCGTAATACCTGCATAATGTGGACACGCTTCCACATTTTCTACTGTCACTTTTATATCCAACTCTTGACTATCCGTTACAAATACGTCCGTCGAAGGTCGTTTCAACTCAGTCTTGTACCCCTTTTGCAACAGATACGCATACAGATCTCTCGCTACTCCGTAATGCGAGCATGCGTCGGCACGATTCGGAGTAATGTCAACCTCCAGCACATATTCGCTCTCTATCTGATAATAATCCTTTGCCAAAATCCCCGGAACGACATCATCCGGCAGCACGATAATTCCTTCATGGCTGGCGCCAATTCCTATTTCATCTTCCGCACAAATCATTCCTTCAGATTCTACTCCCCGGATTCTCAATTTCTTAATGGTAATAGATTCGTTTCCCTTGTACAACTTTGTCCCTATCGTAGCGACTACAACCTTTTGTCCCACAGCTACATTGGGAGCGCCGCATACGATCTGCACCGGATCTCCTTTCCCAAGATTCACTGTCGTAATGTGTAAATGGTCTGAATTAGGGTGTTCTTCATACCTCATCACCTCGCCCATGACAATCCCTTCCAAACCGCCTTTAATTGTTTGAATTTCTTCTATGTTTCCCGTTTCCAACCCGATTGAAGTAAGTGCGTCCGCCACCTCTCCCGCTGTCAAATCAAAGTTGACATACTCCTTCAACCAATTATAAGAAATATTCATAGCATATCTCCTTATTACAATATTTGTTTGCAAAAGTAATAAGATTTTTAAGTTGAATGGAAAAACGCCAACCCTTTTTGTTTTCAATTCTTACAAATCTAAGGTCGACGAAAACTCAGATTTATAGACAATTCCCGATCAGGCATAGTTCTCCCTCACCCCACAAACCGTATCAACAGAAATATTTCACCCCTACTTCGGTACACACATATCGGCTTTCATAGCAAGATTCACTTCCTAAGTCTAACTTAGTCCGTTTACCGTAATCTTTGGAGTGGTATTTTATTTGTTTTTGATACCGTATTTATTTCACGGTATAATTATTTCTTCCTATTTTTGTTGCAAACTATTAAAAACGCTGTGAAATGAAGACGATGACAGTAAATCGGACGAATACCGCCGCAACTATGCACGAGGAACATTCCAGCGCCTATTCCATCAAAGGATTGTATAGAAAAGTAAGGGTTTGGTTTTTTAGAAAGATAGGAATTGCGGGTTCACTTGACCCGTATCAATACCATCCCAAAGGAGATTTGTACTTTTCTCACCCTGAAAATATCCAAGCTATTAAAGATGGGGTTGAGCAAATAAAAAGGGGAGAATGTAAAACTTATACAGCAAAAGAAATTAGGGAAAGTCTCGGATTATGAGTTATAAACTTCATCTCTCCGACAGAGCCGGTAAAGAACGTGATGAGTATAAACGAAGTGGGGATAGAAAGAAGTTAGAAAAAATTGCTTTATTATTTGATGAATTAGAGGAACACCCTACCACCGGAACCGGAAAGCCTGAACTATTAAAATATGATTATTCGGGCTATTGGTCTCGCCGGATTGATAAGAAAAACAGAATTGTTTATGAAATCAACGACAAAAAAAGGATTGTTGAAATTTATACAATGAAATATCATTATAAAAAATAAATGCGTATCAATCGGTGCGCTTTTTTATTTCTATGAAAATCGCATGTATAGCTCTTCGGGGTTGTAACGATGAACCCAATTACAAACAAACATCTGACTCACATGGTATAGTTCTTCCAACTCTGCTGCCGATTTTCTTCAAATTCAGATTACAAAGATAAATACATGGATCAAACAATTTGTCAAATTGTTTGTTTAAAAAAAACTAAAACCTATATTATGCCATAAAGATAAATGTAAATATCCTCGTATCTTTATTCCGAAAATTGATAAATCTCATGGAGAAAAATAGCGACAGTATCGTAATTATCCCTACTTATAACGAGCAAGAAAATATAGAGAATATTATCCGTGCGGTTTTTCGATTGTCCCGTTCGTTTCATCTTTTAATTGTAGAAGACGGTTCGCCGGACGGTACCGCCCATATCGTCAAGAAGCTGCGAAAAGAGTTTCCTGATTGTTTATTTATGATAGAACGTAATGGGAAATTGGGATTGGGAACTGCATATATTACCGGTTTTAAATGGGCGTTGCAGCACGATTATTCATATATTTTCGAGATGGACGCCGATTTTTCTCACAATCCGGAA
>SNRY01000037.1_pt1 | contig 56878 bp, 42 predicted proteins | sample 4693421 | NCBI WGS metagenome assembly SNRY01 (sample SAMN11003215, study PRJNA524138) | termite gut metagenome | isolation source: Bacteroidetes bacterial symbionts from single cell of protist host amplifed... | host: Streblomastix strix ... | reverse complement strand
CAGCAAGAGTTTGCGTTGTTGCTCAACCTCTTCAAGGATGAACAATAGGGCTTCCTTTGACATGTTCTCATCTTGAGAAACATTCTCTTTTAACCATTGGATGAAAGCTTTAGACCAATGAGTGCCCGAAGATCCAAATTCCTTGGGATAGGATATGCCATAAAAATATAAAAGAGATTTTATTCGTTGCTTGAAACAATTCATATCTTTAACCAAGCTTGAACGGACACGAACTAACGAGCGTTCATGTAAGGTCTGCTTGGAGGGAACATGAATCGCTGTTAAAGAACCCGCACGTAAAGAACGCGCCAATTTCCGGCTATCGGTCGGATCATCTTTTTGAAACTGCTCTTTTTGAGAGGTCGGTAAATCGGCAGGATTGATTACGATATTGTTTATACCCATCTCCTTGAATTTATAATGCGCCAAAAAACCACTAAAGCCGGCTTCGTAAATACTGTGATAATTACCGCAAGGAAAGTGCTCTCGCAAGTAATTGACTAATACAGATACATCCGCAGGTTAAGTAAAGGTCTTGTGATGAAGAGTCTCTGTTTGTATCGAGACCGTCCAACTTTTCAAGTGTACATCAATCCCTACATAAATGTTTTGTCCTTCATAAGTTAATTCTTTTCTTTGTTCCGGCATAAGTCTTTGTATTTTATTTGTTAGTATTACTTTTCTCAAATATAATACGCCAAAGGACTCATGCTATCCTTGTTATTTTACAAACATAGGGACTAAATTTATTTTTTCGTTAGTTTGGTATTCCGAACATATTTAAAACATTCTTGGAAGTAATATGAGCAACCGTTTCCGGAGATACCCTGAAAATTTCTGCCACGCGCATCAATATATTTTTTAGAAAAGTACTTTCATTACGTCGCCCTCTGTTTGGTACAGGAGTAAGATAAGGCGAATCTGTTTCTAAAGCTATTTTGCCCAAAGGGATACTTTCAAGAATTATTGGTAAGAAAGAAGTTTTAAAAGTGACAACCCCATTTATTCCTATCATAAAGTTGGTAAATTCTAACAATTTCCTAGCTTCCTTCGCCGTTCCGGTGAAACTATGGAAAATACCTTTTAAAGGTGTGTATTTATAGGAAAAAAGTATTTCGTGCATTTGTTCAAAGGCATTTCGGCAATGTATTATCACTGGCAATTGATATTCCAATGCTAGTTGTATTTGCCTTTCAAAAGCAATTAATTGTTCTCGCAAATAAGTTTTATTCCAATGCAAATCTATTCCGATTTCTCCTATTGCCACGTATCTATTAAGAGAAGTGAGTTGTTCTGTAACAACAATTAATTCTTTTTCATAAGAAACATTAACCGAAGTGGGATGTAAACCAATCATCGGATAACAATAATCTTTATAAAGAGTGGAAACATTGAGCATTCTTGCTATGGTAGTACTATCAATATTAGGCATAAAAATATGCGAGATTCCTGCAGCTTTTGCTCGGTTAATAACCATTGGCAGGTCTTCGGAAAAATCATCTAAAAAGAGGTGAGAGTGTGAATCAACCAACCTCATTGGAATTTTTCTTCATTTGTCCGATAATAGTAAATAACTCCATATTCTCTGCATTTGTTTAAACGCGATTTATTAGGGTAGATACTCTTAAACTTCTTTTCTACCTGATTCCAAATATCCAAAATGATTTCATCGGCTTTCTTACGCATAGATGTAAGTTCTTCAAGGCTATGACTGGTTATTAACTGTAAATTCTTTTGTCGTTCATATCCTTCTTTAAAAATGTCATAATACACTTTGACTTTAGCTATAGCAGGGTTACTGATAGGAGCCCCTCCATCTCCCATTCTTTTTTGTTCTCCATCAATTATTTTACCTCCCCACTCTAAGATGGCTAATTCGCTTGTAAGATTAGGTACATTATTGTTTTCAAGAGAAAGTCCGTAATGTATTTTGCTCATTTTTTTTATTTCCGAACGAAGTATAGCTAAATTCAATACTTGGATAAAATGGGAGATAAACATACGTGCATTCCTTACATTTAACTGATGTTTATGGCTATACTTAGATTGATTTTCATAACATTCTTTATAATAGATCTGTGCACCTTCAAATTTTAATAAAAAATTGCGAGCTTCGGATAAAGTTTTTACGGAAATAGCCAAATCATACACATCACTTCTGTCGCATTTTTCTACTGCTTGTTTTAATGATAAAATTCTTGCTTGGTCTGTATTAGGTAATCGTCTGTAAGGCATATTACATTTTATTTATTATAATTCACGACGCATCAAGTATTGAGCTAAACTTTTTAATTCTATTTTTTTTACCGAATCTACAGTTACTGCTTCCAGGTCGTCCAAAGCTTTTGTATAATATTCTTGTATTTTGTTTTCACAAATTCTTTTTATCTCCAATTGATTATAGATATTGATAACCGCCGTTATCTTTTCCTGAGGATCATAATTCGATACTTTCAACCATTTTTTTAATTCGTCAGTTTGAAATTCATTAGCACATTCAAGCGCTTTGATAAACATGTAAGTTTTTTTGTTGGAAAGAATATCACCTCCGAGATTTTTTCCAAAAATGAGAGAATTACCGTATACATCGAGATAGTCGTCTTTTAATTGAAAAGCAATTCCTAAGCGAATGCCAAAATTATACAAATTGTCAGCATCTTCACTGGAAGCTCCCCCCAATATACCTCCAATTTTCAAACCAGTAGCAAACAATATGGCTGTTTTCAAGCGTATCATTTCCAAATATTCGGTTTCTGTAACGTTGTTCCGTTGCTCAAAATCCATATCATATTGCTGACCTTCACAAATCCCTAAAACCGTTTCGTTAAATAATTCCAGAATTTCATTTAAATATTCTGGCGGACATTTCTCCATATACCGATAAGCAAGTACAAGCATAGCATCTCCAGATAATATGGCGATATTGTCATTCCATATCTTATGTACTGTTTTCTTTCCTCTTCGTATGTCGGCTTTATCCATCAAATCGTCATGCAAAAGTGTACAATTATGGTATATTTCAATTGCGGTAGCAGGAGCGTAGGCTCCTGCAATATTTTCCTTATACAAATTGTAAGCCATTAGCATCAATACTGGACGAATACGTTTTCCACCATTAGACAATACATATTTGATAGGTTCATACAAAGTTCTGGGTTCCCGAATAAAAGAAAATTTGGATATATAGGTGTTCAGTTGCTCTAATAGCTGAGGTGTTGTGTACATAAAATAAATATATACCTGTTTTGCATTTAGAAAAAACAGAAGATAGATTGTTCATTTGACAAAAAAGTCGTATATTTAATTGTTTCGCAAACGATTAGATATAATGAACAATCTGACACAAAATTACGAATTAATTCTGAAAGAATTGACAAACATTTGTTTCTATATGATAAGTTTCAAGCAAATCAGGCAACCCAAATTATCTGATTTGGAGTTGGTTGCGTTAAATCTAACTGCTGAGTATATGTCTTATAACTCTGAATTACACCTCTTTAGAATAATAAAAGGAACATATCTTGATGCCAAAATTGAGCGTAGTGTTTACAACAAGCACAAGAGAAAACCTTTTGACTACACGGAAAAAATCCGCCAACGCTTGAGCGAAAAAATCTCTCATTTAAGCAATTTGTTCATTGTCGATTCAACTCCCATTAAAATTTGCAAAATGAGCCGTGCAAAACCAGAGTCAACATCAGGGCAAACGCATAAAAAAAGGAATTCATAATTCATTACAGCGGCATATAAATTAATACATTTTGTTGATTTTCAAGTTCTTATTATTTGTATGTATCAGTAATTGTTTGTATATTTATCTGATAATCAAATAAATAATATCAGATGAATATTTTAGAATTTGCCAATAGTTTACCCGACCATCGTCAAGAAATCAAGATTCGTCATTTATCAACAGATATCATATTTATCACAGTAGCCGCCGTTATATGTGGTGCTCAAGATTGGGAAGACATTGAGTATTTCGGTTATTGTAAGGAATCCTTTTTGAGAAAGTATCTTCTTTTGCCCAACGGTATTCCATCGCATGATACCTTCAACCGATTCTTTTCTAATCTAGACCCTCAAGTGATGGAAAGTCAGTTTCTCATATGGGTTAAGAGTATTTGTTCAGAGCACAGTGAATTGGTATCCATAGATGGCAAAACTATCTGTGGAGCAAAGCGAGGGGGTAAAAGCCTGTTTCATATGGTTAGTGTTTTCTGCCATGCTAATGGAGTGAGTTTGGCGCAAGTGAAAACTGGGGAGAAATCCAATGAAATAACTGCTATTCCTGAATTGATAAAAGCCTTGGATTTGGAAGGCTGCGTTATCAGCATTGATGCAATGGGTTGTCAACATGCAATTGCAGATGAGATCATTCAAGCTAAAGCCCACTATATCCCAGCTGTGAAAAACAATCAACAGGAACTCTACAAAGCTCTTGAAGATACCTTTCGCTTTCAGTGTGCAAAAGAAAGAGTTTCTAGCCATGAATTGGATTTTGGACATGGTCGGATAGAGAACAGAACTTGCTATACATCACAAAATATGGAGAACATAGATCAGGGCAAAATGGAGAAATGTAAAAACGCTGATTAAAGTAGTCTCCGAGCGGTATGGATAAAACAAACCATAAAGCCGAAGAACCTGCTATCCGATATTATATATCCAGTATAGAACAAGAACCAATATTCTTCAATACCAATATCAGAGCGCATTGGGGTATTGAAAACAAGCTGCATTGGTTACTGGATGTATCAATGGGAGAAGATGCTTCCCGTAGAAGAGAGAAGAACTCCCCACAGAATTTTTCTGTGGTATTCAAGACTGCCTTAACCATGCTAAAGAAATATAACCTTGAAAAAGGAAACCCGAGCATCAAAACAAAACGTAATATGGGCGGATGGTCTGAACAACACCTTATAGCAATGATGGGAATAGACCCGTCGTGATTTTTTTTCATGCGTTTGCCCTGATCATGTTTTCGTTTTCTTTCTTGGATATGCAATACTTTCTGTATATATTGCCACTCCAGTTTCCCGTAAATCAGTCTGATACATCTTTATTTTTAGTCTTGTTCACTTCAAATAAAGCAATTATCGACTGATGGGGAAGCTCCTTTTGCTTTTTATTTAATTTAATTTTAAACAGGCTCTAAGTTGTTTGGCAGAAAAACAAATTGTATTGAATGGGAAGAAGTTGAAAGGGGTATCCTCGACAAGCAGAGGCAACAGCGGTCTTTACATACTTTAGTGCCTAGGTAAGTGAAAATCGATTATGTATCGGTCAGGAAAAAGTAGAAGAAAAGTCCAATGAGATAACAGTCATACTCAAAGTACTCGCTTCATTAGATTTGATTGATGCCATAGTTTCAATAGATGCCATTGGAACCCAAACCAAAATAGCAGAGCAAATAATTGATCAGAGAGGTCATTATTTGCTCTTCAGTCAAAGGGAATCAGCAAGGGCTTCTTGAGGATGTGGAGCATGCCTCTAAGGTGAATAAAGGAACCCGTTTTTACCGATGAAATAGAAGCGAATCACAGGCGTATAGAAACTCATCAATGTAGCATGTTATCGGCTAAAGACCATTTGTTGGAAGAAAATTTACAGGTTTGGAAACAGGTAGCCACATTAATCAAAATAGAGGTAAACAGGGAAATAAAAGGCATTTTACATCAACAAACTCGCTATTATATTAGCGATGAGCAAGTAGAACAACCTGCTTGCTTACAATTCGCTGGTAAGAGGACATTGGGGGATAGAAAATCAATTGCATTGACATTTGGATGTTATTTTTAAGGAAGATGCTTGTAGAGCAAGAACCGGCAATGCACCACTGAACCTGTCCACGATGCGTAAGTTTGCTTTACAACTTCTAGCGAATATAAAGGATAAACATAGCTTGAAAAAAAGACAATATTAGGCAGCTTTAAATATTGGATACATGAACAAAATCCTTATTTTTTGATGTGGTTGCCCTGGATTTTAATTGCGAATAAAGTTTTTATTGAAATAAAGAGATAGTTTATCAAATGAACGTATGGCATTGGCAGGCAATAATTCCCCCTTTTCACCAAAACTTAGTAATGAGGATTCTGGTTCTATAGTAACGCAACTTTCATCCTGCATCTTTTTATCTAAATTGAATGCTTTGATAAAGAAATCGTAAACAGCATTACGCTTGTTTGAACCAAAATCGTGCCCTTCATCTTGTAAATGAATATTGGTTACTTCGTCTTTCACATCATAAAAACTATAGATACGCTGCAAATAAGGATATTCAAGGATGGGAACATCAGCCGTCCAATCCTTACCGTCGGAAACAATGAGTAAGGGACGGGGAGCAAACATCGCTATTAGTTCGGCATTATTTGTTCCTCCGCCTGCCATGGTAATAGGCATACCACTTTCGCAAGGGCATCCACCGTCAAAATGTGAAGCAAGACTGACAACAGGAGCGGCAGCAGTAAAACGATTGTCTAAAACGGTAAGTAATACAACCTGGGAACCTCCACCCGAACCGCCATTAACTCCGATACGGGCAACGTCTATATCCTTGCATGTGGTAAGCATATAATCAAGCAAAGAAAGTCCGTTCATTGCTTGAATAACATGGGCAGCACTTGAACGGTGAGCACTACTGCCTACTTGCAACGCAGATTCTCCCCACCCAAAAAGATCGTAGTCCACACATACAGCTCCCATACGGGCAAGAGTTGCCATGCGTTGCTGTTGGTCTTTCCGGTAACGTCCGTCGCCAAAATGTCCGTTGGGGCAGATAATAAGTGCATACTTTCCTTTTTGTGTAGGAGTATAAATTGAACCGCAAACATACAATCCCGGCAAAGTTTCTAATGCAATGTTTTGTACGGTGTATCCATCGAATTTACGCATTTTAGAAAGAATTGGTTTTACATTTATCCGTTGTTTTAGCAGAGTGTCTATACCAAGTTTTCGGCGTACTTCTGTGCGAAGTTGTGCTTTGCGGATTTCCCAAGACTGTTTCTCGACATAAAGACTATTTAAGTAAGCAAGCATTTTTTTACCGTCTTCCGGTGTGCGACGAGGATATTCGTATGGTTTCAATTTATATACGTTTTTCTCCTGTTCAACGAAACTATAATCAAATAAAGTGAGTACATTCTTCAATGATTCTTCTATCGAATATGGGCGAATACGAAAATCTGCGTATGGCAATATCTTACCTATCGTATCAATATTATATTGAAAACGTATATTGAAACGTGCTTCCATTTCCTTTAAAACATCATGCAAGGGACGTGCAAACTGATTTTCAGATGTAAGGTTCTGTGCAACAGCATTTAAACTGATTGCTATACAAAAAATGATTAATAGTTTTTTCATCATAAATATGTTTTATTTGAATGTTATTTGTAAAGACATAAATTCCACTTCTTATTTCTATCTCAATACCTTTTCACAAATCAATCTTGTCAAGGAGGAAACATATCCTATTTTTTCCCCATCAACAAAGACCTGAAGACCTTTTCCAAGATAATAGTGAGTTCCATCTTTATCCCAAAGAATAGTAAGATTATGACCATGATATGGCACATTATCCAAACAAAACCAATCCCATTTACCTTCCGGAACAAGAGGATTCACTTCAATCGTGTCATCTGCACGTGGGCGCAAACCTATTAAGCCGGTAATTATCAAATCGTTGAAAGTGGAATGGTTATAATAACGGGAACGTTCTTGGTCACCTTTCAGCCAATAACCGGTTACTTCATCCAAGTACTCGCCTATATAGGGTTTGCCACGATAATGTTGTGATTCTACGTATAATTCCATTTGGCGAAAATAAATACTGTCTGTCAATACCGTTTGTGGATAGTTATTGATGAAATTAGCCATTGCCGTCAACGTCTGTGCGGAAGCAAAAGGCCATATAGCACCGTCCCATTCACATTGACCAACACCGTGAGTACGAAATTCCGGATGGCGACGTTCGGCTGTAGTCAATCCCTGAGGGGAAGAAAAGCCTTTTTCATCGGGTATTTGTTTCCATGCCGCATCATATTTACTGGCATCGGGTAAGTTGAAATACCAAGGAATATAACCGATCGCTTCGCGTACGTTGGCAAAAGAGTCTGTACGCAAAGTTTCAAAGAAATTATCGGACACACTCCACAATTTTGTTTGTATATTATGTTTTAAACTATCGACTTTCATCCCGTAAATTTGGGCTATTGTTTCATTACCAGCCAATATACCGATAGCGGAAAGGGCTTTGGCATTACCGTACATATAACTGTTTATCGTAGGACGAGCATATTGTGTACGCCGTCCGCCGCTAATAGACTCTTCCATACCGTCTCGCACATCAGCTTGCCAATAAAGCCCGTTCGGTAAACGATTAGTAATTTCCCAACGTTTGTATTCGGCATCAAGATCATTCGTCATATCGGTTAGAAAAGCTTTATCGCCATCTACTAAAAAGCGATTGTACATAGCATCGGCATTCCACGAGCTGAACTTATTCATCTTCGACATGGCATCTCCATCATTACCGCGATACCAAGTGTGTATAATTTGATTCAGATAGTCGCGATTGCGTAGCCATCGACTTTCATAAATATGGTGCCCCATGGCGCAAGCTATCAAATTGTATTTATCGGCATAAGAACGATTTACAAGAAACTCCGTCATACCGTATCCTACCGGTGTATTCTTAATATGCTTGCGTAAAGTCCACCACCGGTAATAGTACATTTCTTCAAAGTTCTGTTGTGGACACTCAAATAACGGGATATTTTCTTCCATCCATGTAGAAACAGCAGAATTAGGAATGGCTTGGATGATATTCTCATCTTCCATGTTGTTGAAATATTCGATATAATGTTTAAAATCGGCGTACTTCAATACCGTAGCCGTAGCACCTGTCGAAGAGGTTTTCATGTTGGTAATATGATAAACAGCCAATGGTTCTTCTTCTCCACCGTTAGGAACATCGAAATATTGGTCGGCAGGAGTCTCGGGAGTAGGAAATTCGCGCACGTTTCCGGTACAGAACGAAATACGTTCAATAGAAGCAACAGGGGCATAAAACATACGGTTCCCTATTCTCTTTCCGTCTGCATAAACAGTAATATTCCTGTCTGTTGCCGATAAGACAGCTTTTATATTGTATATCTTATTCGGTTCATAGCTCATCATATTTCCAAAACGTGCCCCACCTTTTCCACGAAGCAGACCATCATTGGTAAACTCAAGACGAGAACAGGAAATACAGTTTTCATCCTTAAATTCTATTTGAAACGTACCCTTATCATTCTGCTCTGCCATAAAATCAAAAGAAAGGGTAAGTTCCTTTGTAGCAGGTATCTTATGTTCTATTTTGGCATAATCGAAAGGATCTTTGTCTTTCAATGTTATCCATGACTTTCCTTCTACTTTTCCCAAAGAAATAGGAGCCAATATAGGAGAATAGATATTCCATTTATCCATATCAGACAATTTTTGATATGTAGAGAAATCATCGTCCACATGTGTACTTGCCTTTAATTGTACAGGGGTGGATATACGCGATACCCATATATCCTCTTTATTCACGCTATAAGCCACCCATAAATTGCCGTCGGCTGGCATACCGTTGCCTTCCTGAATACCACGAACGTACTGCGGACCGAACGATTTATAATTGCCACCGTAACGCATCGGAGGAATCTCACCATGTACTAAATTGAGTGTGGTATATTCAAGTCCGTCTTTACTTAAAGAAATAGCCAAAGGCCAACGATATTCGGAAGGGTTGTAAACCGTAGCATACATTCCATCGCTCAAACGTTGACCCCATATCTTGGCATTACTGTTAACAAACCCTTTGGCACGAAGTATTGGCTGTGCCCATGTCTTTCCGCCATCCTCAGTAATAGAAGTCAAGGCATGTTTCCACAGAGAGACTTTTCGCCCGTCCGGAAGTGTATAATCATTAAAAGCTTTGTATTCCTCATGAAGAGGGATGAGAGGGTCATTGCGGTCGGCTTCTTCCACCCATTGCATCATATAAAGCGGATTATCCAGAATTTCTTGGCAAGCCTGTATAAATCCCTTGTCTTTGTTCTTCTTAAAAAAAGGATAATCTGTGTTCTTCTCATTAAAACCATGATTGTAATGAAGAAAATAGATAGGGCTATAACTGCCATCTCCTTTTATCTCACGAATCACACGACCGATACCGTTGCCGTCGTTCGGATCATCTTTTTCGTCAAGAGCTACGCCGTAAAAACCCATTGTAAACAAACGTCCGGACTTCGACACATAGAAACCAACCCGTTGGTGCATAATTGCGACAAGGTCTTTGGCTGCATTCGTCCGTCCAGGTTTAGTATAGCCGTCCGGGACTTTATATATGGGGAATACGATATCGGGATTACTCCATGTATAGCCGTCTTTCGATACGGAAAGCAATGTTTGAGAAGGTGGCACATGTTCACTTACGGGATCGGACAAATATTGCAGATAAAAACATTCGTGCCAATAAGCCAACATAGGTTGATGGTTATACGTCCATCCACCACCATTTGAAGCATCCGGATATTCGCGATTAGCACGCATCACTTGAATATTATGTACCCCCACCACAGGAGATAGCTGACCGTCATGATATGTAGGATTTGAAAGCTTTGTTCCTGTATAATGAATTCTTTCTTGTGCAGAAAGATTCGTTGCACCGAACAGGGTAATTGCCAACAATAAAGAAAAAATGATTAACTTGTTCATAATTATACAAAACATTTAAGATTACTTCAATAACAATCCTTTTACCACCGACTCCGGAGCCTTAAAGATTGTACCATGCTTATGTCCGTTCGGAATTTTAATATCATCCGATTTATCCGTGAAGTTAATAAAATCCTTTGTCATTACAGCTCCGTATGTCTTTTTACGATAAGCGTCGAAATAAATCCAATATTCATCGCCTATTTTTCCAATTGTAGGACCTTCCGTGTACATTTCCGTGAAACCTTTGGAAGCTGGTGAATAAGGACCTATAGGAGATTCGGCAAAAGCAACCTTTATATTACGTTCCTGCCGCGTATTATCTTTAAATACCAATACGTAATCTTTCGAGGCTCGTTTCACTATCATTGCATCAATAGAGCTGAAGCCCGGATCATAAAACAATTTTGTTTCAGAAACAGTTTTAAAATCTTTCGTAGTAATATAGAATAAACGATGATTGTTTGCATATTCCTCTTCACCTTGCTCAAACCGTCCGGGAATACAAGACGCCCATACTACTATAAACTTCTCCTTTTCATCGTCATAAAATATCTCAGGAGCCCATGTATTGACAGTGGTGGGCTCATAAGCCATTACAGAAAATGTCTGTTGCTCAGACCAATTTTTCAAATCGCTGGAGTATGCATATCCGAAACATAAATCATCTTTCCAACTCGATGTCCATACTAGATGATATATGCCCTCCGGTGTGTGAACTATCGAAGGGTCGCGCATTATCTCTTGATTACCTACCTTAGGCTTCAACCATATTCCAGGGATGCTATCCCAATGTATTCCGTCTTCACTATACAGATATCTAAGTCCCTCATCAGCCGGTTCGTGGAAAGAGGTAAATACATAAAATTCTTTTTCCTGCCCTTGCTGTTTGCATGATACGAAGAATAACAAACAAGATACCATCAATAAAACCACTATCTTTTTCATATCTTATCTAAAATATTACATTATTTTTCCTTTTATATTTATATACCCATAGTACATTTAGGCCATGACGATTTTTAGTCGTTAACTTTTCGGTTATTGAATTTATTAAGCACACCGTTCAGACCACATGCCGAGTGGTAATCTTCTTTACATATTACAGAACGAGAACTGTGACTCAACTTACATACCTCCAGCGGTATACTGTCAACAATGACATAATCCGGATTCAACGAGATTTTATCCACAAGCCTCTTGTACAGGACAATTGCTTTCGTATTCGATCATTCTCAAAACTTTCAAAATCTTTTCGTAACTTGCACTAAAGTTATTCATAATATTTAATTGATTGTCAATCAGGTAAATATACTGGTATATTCCGACATAAACAACTTTTTTATGGCTTTATTCTAAATGCACTACGGGTTTATTTATGTATAAGAGACAAAAAAAGGATAAATGTACCCAGAAAGGTTCCCCTGATTTCTATAAAATTAAGCAAACAATCAGAAGCAGATACAATCTTTTTTAAAAAATATTCTCGAAAAAATTTGATAGGAAATAAGACTTCGGTGGTGATATAAAAAGTATGCTGATGCAAGATTTTGGCAATCAAATTATAAGTGATTATTTTTGTATATGAAAATCACAATAACCTTTCATTGCCCCGATTACCAAAGCACAAAAATAAAGAAAACGGTAAGAAGACCTCCGGCAAACAGAACTATCTTTGTAAAAACTGCTCTCGCCAATTTATCGGTGATCATGCTCTCATTTATAAAGGCTGTCATTTGAGGATTGATTAAACCGTACATAGGAATAAAAGGAAATAATTGCCGTCTTAGACACCGTATCAGAAGGACTTTTAGAAAAACTTGCTGTTTCTCTAAAAGTTGTTCAATCATTTGAAAGCTTTTAGATTGGCTTTCTTTTATATCAATTACGGAATGTATAAACAAACAGTATACTTTGGGAACCACTACCGAGCCTTTTAGTGTGTTCTACAAAATGCTAAAAAATAAAGTTGCATTTAATATTTGAATCTACGTTCTGCATTAAATCAACCCTTTAAACGACGAAGCAATAACGTTAACGCTTTATTCTCCGACTCTTCCATAAGAATCTTTTCCTCTGGGGCTTTATCATTAATACCGCAAAGATGAAGAATACCGTGGATAATGATACGGTGCAACTCATCTTTATATGTAGTATGATATTGTTGAGCATTCGTTTTCACTGTATCCAAACTAATGAAAAGATCACCTGAAATTTTTTTTTCCTCAGTATAATCGAAAGTTATAATATCCGTATAATAATCATGCTGCAAATATTGACGGTTAATCTCAAGTATCTTTTCATCCGAACAGAAAATATATGCAATATCGCCAACTTTTTTCCCATAAGAATCAGCTACGGTTTTAATCCATGATGTAACCACTTTTTTTGGGATATTGGGCATTTCTACATTTTCAGTCTGATAAGTAATGGGCATGGAAACTACAGTTTTTAAAAGAAAAACAAATAACTTATTAATATAGCCGCAATAATACCGGTGAAATCAGCTATCAACCCACAGCTAACGGCATTGCGTGTTCTTGATATTCCCACACTGCCAAAATAAACGGCAAGAATATAAAATGTAGTATCCGAAGCCCCACGAACAACACAACTTGTACGCCCCACAAAAGAATCGGCGCCAAATTTCCCCATCGTATCAATCATCAAACCGTTTGCTCCGCTTCCGCTGAGAGATTTCATCAAAGCGGTGGGCAATGCGCCTGCAAAATTTGTATCTATACCAAAAAAACCGGCAGACCTCTCTACTCCGGCAACCAATATATCCATAGCACCCGAAGTACGAAACACAGCTATCCCCACCAAAAAAGCAACCAAATAAGGAATAATTCTCACGGCTGTGGAAAATCCCTCTTTCGCTCCTTCGATGAATGCGTCATATACATTAATTTTTTTTCGGACTCCACTGACAATAAAACAGATTATTACCAAAAACAAAATAACATTGGCAGCCAACGTAGAATATGTATTCATATTATCACGAGAAAAATGGGTGAAAAGGAATATTATAGTAGAAAACAAAACACATAGTCCGATTATAAAAAGAATGGTCGATTTATTTATGAGATTTATTTTCTGCGAGATACTCACCGCAAGAACCCCTGCAAATGTAGAAAAACAAGAACTCAGCAATGTGGGAATAAAAATATCAGTAGGTTGCATCGCTCCCATTTGTGCACGATATACCATGATACTAACCGGTATGATGACAAGTCCTGAAGTATTGAGCACTAAAAACATAATCATAGAATTGCTCGCTGTATCTTTCTTCGGATTTAATTCCTGCAACTCTCGCATTGCTTTCAACCCCATTGGAGTAGCGGCATTGTCAAGTCCAAGCATATTAGCAGATATATTCATGAAGATAGACCCCATTACCGGATGTCTTTTAGGTATTTCGGGAAACAATTTACAAAGCACAGGACTCAGCCAACGCGAAAACGTATTAATCAATCCACTATTTTCACCGATTTTCATCACACCAAGCCAAAGGGCAAGAATACCAGTCAATCCCAATGATATTTCAAATGCATTCTTAGAAGAACTAAAAGTGGAATTTATTAGTTCGGTGAATATTTCGGTATCTCCCAGAAACAAAACCTTTACGATTGCTATCACAAAAGCGATAACAAAGAAAGCGATCCATATATAATTTAATATCATTATGAATATATTTATTAAACTTTGCACAAAGTTAGAAATATGTTTCTGTTTATTACGCTTTATGTTTTATTTTGTCTGTTGATACACAAACCATTACAAGTACTTCATATTTCCTCCATAAACAGAAAGAATATACCGATGAACACATACATTATTGAATACTTTAGCTGAAAACATTTATTAATAATATTTAATATGAAATCAAAAGCAATCGAAATCAAACAGGAATTGGAAAAATACATGGATCCCGTAAAGAAAAAGTTTTTACCCAAATTTTTTAAAACAGGGAAAGGACAGTATGGTGAAGGTGATAAATTTCTGGGAGTGGTAGTTCCCAATACCCGGCTTGTGGCAAAAAGATACAAAGAGGAGCCTTTTGAAGTAATGGCACTATTGTTAGAGTCCGAATGGCACGAGTGCCGCTTATGTGCTTTGCTTATGATGGTAGAACGGTTTAAAAAAAGTGATAAAAAAGAAAGAAACAGTATCTACAATTTCTATCTTTCGCAAACCCTGCGAATAAACAATTGGGACTTAGTTGATCTTTCAGCTCCCTACATCGTAGGAATGCATTTATTGGACAAATCGCGCGACGACCTTTACCGCTTAGCAAAAAGTACCCTGCTTTGGGAACAACGCATTGCAATAGTATCCACCGCAATGTTAATTAGAAACAATGATTTCATGGACATTATTCGCCTTTCGGAATTGCTCCTTCATCACAAACACGATCTAATGCAAAAGGCTATCGGATGGATGCTACGTGAAATGGGAAAGAAAGACAAAGATTTGCTGGTACAATTTCTCGACAAACATGCCACAGTAATGCCGAGAACGATGCTTCGCTATTCTATTGAGAAATTTGATGAAGAAGAAAGAAAATATTATATGAATTTAAAAGCCCGTTTAATTAAAGAGAATCTTTCGGATTCAAATACCTGATAATAATGTAATTTTGCAATCTAAACAAAATACGTATGGATTTCAAATACGATGTCATAGTAATAGGAGCCGGACATGCAGGATGTGAAGCTGCCACCGCAGCAGCAAATTTAGGTTCAAAAACCTGCCTTATTACGATGGACATGAACAAAACGGCACAGATGAGTTGCAACCCCGCCATAGGGGGCATTGCCAAAGGACAGATTGTTCGTGAGATAGATGCTTTGGGAGGACAAACAGGATTGATAACCGACAAAACAACCATTCAATTTCGTATGCTCAACCGTTCAAAGGGACCTGCTATGTGGAGTCCTCGCGCCCAATGCGACCGTAATAAATTCATTTGGGCTTGGCATGAAGTATTGGAAAATACCCCAAACCTCCATATATGGCAAGATACTGTAAAGAATATTATAATAGAAAACAATGAAGTTACCGGATTAATTACTCTTTGGAGTGTTACCTTCCGGGCAAAAACAATCATATTGACAACAGGCACTTTCTTAAACGGATTGATGCACGTAGGCAAAACAATGCTTTCCGGTGGACGCATGACTGAACCGGCTTCTTATCAACTTACCGAATCTATCACACAATATGGCATTCGTTCCGGAAGAATGAAAACAGGAACCCCTGCCCGCATAGATGGTAGGAGCGTCCACTACGATTTGATGACATTACAAGAAGGCGACAACGATTTCCATAAGTTCTCCTATATGGATACCGATATACGTCATCTAAAAAAACTACAGTGTTGGATATGTTTTACCAACGAAGACGTGCACCAAGTATTGCACGAGGGACTACCGGATTCTCCCCTATTCAACGGACAAATACAAAGTATTGGTCCCCGGTATTGTCCAAGTATAGAGACAAAGATTATTACCTTTCCCGACAAAGAACAACATCAACTATTTTTAGAACCCGAAGGAGAAACCACACAAGAGCTTTATTTAAACGGATTCTCCTCTTCCCTACCCCTAAACATACAGATTGCAGCATTAAAAAAGATTCCCGCATTCAAGGATATAGTTATCTATCGCCCCGGATATGCCATCGAATACGATTATTTCGATCCGACCCAATTACAACATACATTAGAATCAAAGATTATCAAAAATCTGTTCTTTGCCGGACAAGTAAACGGGACTACCGGATATGAAGAAGCAGCTGGGCAAGGTCTCATCGCAGGCATAAATGCGCACATCAATTGTCATGGCGGAAAACCATTTACTTTAGCACGTAACGAAGCGTACATAGGTGTATTGATAGATGATTTAGTTACAAAAGGCGTAGATGAACCCTACCGTATGTTTACTTCCCGCGCGGAATACCGCATATTACTGCGCCAAGACGATGCTGATATGAGATTAACCGGACGCGCCTATGAATTAGGGTTAGCTCAAGGGAATAGATACATTCTGTTAAAAGATAAACGTAAATCAATAGAAGATATTATAAACTTTACAAAAGACTATTCTGTAAATCCAGACTTAATAAACAATGTATTGGAACAATTGGAAACTGCACCGTTAAGACAAAAATGCAAATTAATAGACATTATTAATCGTCCGCAAATAACCATTAAAAATATATCCGGACATATCCCCGATTTCATGGATATACTGAACAATGTAAAAGAACAAAGAAAAGAAGAAATCATTGAAGCAGCCGAAATACAAATAAAATATCAAGGATATATCAATAGGGAAAAAATGATTGCGGATAAACTTACACGATTGGAAAATATTAAAATCAAAAACAAATTCGATTATAATAGTATTCAATCTTTATCCACAGAAGCACGACAAAAATTAATCAAGATAAACCCCGAAACTATTGCCCAAGCAAGCAGAATACCCGGAATATCCCCTAATGACGTAAATGTATTATTAGTCCTTTCAGGAAGATAACAGATAATGTTCCACGTGGAACATTATTTAAAGCAAAATAAACCCATGACAAACAAAGAAAAACTCATTAAAAGTATTAGAAATATTCCCAACTTTCCAATAGAGGGAATACTATTCAGAGACATAACAACATTGTTTAAAGACCCCAAATGCCTGCAACTACTTTCGAAAATGCTATGCGAAACATACACAGGCAAAGGGATAACCAAAGTGGTGGCTATCGAATCACGCGGGTTTATAATGGCTCCTATCCTCGCCACAAGGTTAAATACCGGATTCGTCCCTATCCGTAAACCGGGCAAACTACCCGCCGAAACAATAGAAACGACATACAATAAAGAATACGGAACAGACAGCATCCAGATACACAAAGATGCCATCGACAGCAACGATGTGGTTCTTTTGCACGACGACTTACTTGCCACTGGAGGGACAATGAAGGCAGCCTACGAACTTGTAAAAAGACTAAACCCGAAATCCATCTGTATTAACTTCATAATAGAATTGAAAGAATTGAAAGGCAGAGATGTTTTTGATAAAAACATCAGTATCGACTCCATATTAATCATGTAATTATCTCAAATCTCGTGTAATGGAAGACAAACAAATAGACACAAGTGGATATCTAAAAGGAATTGTAGCTAACCTTCCTGAAAAACCAGGCATCTACCAATACCTCAATACGGAAAACACTATCATATATGTAGGAAAAGCCAAAAACCTGAAACGCAGAGTTTATTCCTATTTTAGTAAAGAACATGAAAACGGGAAAACAAGAGTGCTCGTAAGCAAGATTGCAGATATACGATACATTGTAGTAAATACAGAAGAAGACGCATTATTGCTGGAAAACAACTTAATAAAAAAATACAGACCCCGCTACAATGTATTACTTAAAGACGATAAAACCTATCCCTCTATATGCATACAAAACGAAGAATTTCCAAGAGTATTCAAAACACGAAAAATTATCCGCAACGGCTCTTTCTATTATGGACCTTATAGCCATGTACCTTCCATGTACGCCGTTTTAAATTTAATCAAACACCTCTACCCTATCCGTACCTGTAACTTAAAACTCTCTCCCGAAAACATCCAGGCAGGGAAATTTAATGTTTGTCTGAAGTATCATATAAAAAACTGTATGGGTCCCTGCATTGGTCTCCAATCGCACGAAGAATATATAAAAAATATTGAACAAATAAAAGAAATACTAAAAGGAGATACACAGAAAATCAGTAAGGTACTGTTGCAAGAGATGCAAGAATTTGCCAGAAATATGAAATTTGAAGAAGCACAAAAAATCAAAGAAAAATATACATTGATCGAAAACTATCGCAGCAAATCGGAAGTAGTAAGCTCCACATTACATAACATTGATGTGTTTTCCATTGAAGAAGAGGGAGAGAAAGCAGCTTTTATCAATTATCTGCACATTGCAAATGGAGCTATCAATCAGGCATTTACCTTCGAATACAAAAAGAAACTAAATGAAAGCAAAGAAGAACTTCTCGCATTAGGAATAGTAGAAATGCGTGAAAGATACAAAAGCCAATCACGTGAAATAATCATCCCTTTTGAAATAGAAATAGAATTAAGCGACATTACCTTCACTGTTCCGCAAAGAGGCGATAAAAAGAAACTGTTGGAATTGTCCTTATTGAATGTAAAGCAATACAAGGCAGACAGGCTGAAACAAGCCGAAAAGCTCAATCCCGAACAACGAAGCATGCGGCTAATGAAAGAAATACAAGAGGAATTGCATATTGATAAACTTCCCATCCGAATAGAGTGTTTTGACAATTCCAACATTCAAGGTACGGATGCTGTGGCTGCTTGTGTTGTATTTAAAATGGCGAAACCGGCGAAACAGGATTATCGAAAATACAATATAAAAACTGTAACAGGGGCAGACGATTATGCTTCAATGAAAGAAGTAGTAAATAGAAAATACCGGAGGGCAATAGAAGAAAACCATCCCCTACCCGACCTTATCATCACCGACGGAGGCAAAGGACAAATGGAAGTGGTCAGACAAGTAATCGAAGACGAATTAAAACTAAATATCCCCATTGCCGGATTGGCAAAAGACAATAAACACCGTACCTCCGAACTCCTGTTCGGTTTTCCTCCGAAAACTATCGGTATGAAACAAGATAGCCCTCTATTCCGTCTCATGGAAGAAATACAAAACGAAGTGCATCGTTTTGCCATAACATTCCACAGGGATAAACGCAGTAAACGGCAAATAGCTTCAGCATTGGATGAGATAAAAGGTATCGGAGAAAAAACCAAAGATATTCTTCTGAAAGAATTTAAAAGTGTAAAAAGAATAAAAGAAGCATCATTTGAAGAATTAGCCGCTGTTATCGGCGAGGCGAAGGCAAAAACCGTTAAAGAAAATCTACACCCTTGATTTTTTATTTATAACTTCGTCCGCAATTTCAACAAAAATGAAAGCAGTCATACAACGTGTGTCTTATGCTTCGGTTACCATCAAAGGAGTATGCAAATCCGCTATCGAAAAAGGATTACTGGTTCTCGTTGGAATAGAAGAAACAGATAACATAGACGACCTTAAATGGTTATGCAACAAAATCGTAAACCTCCGTATCTTTGACGACGATAAGGGCATAATGAATAAATCCGTACTCAACATTCAGGGAAATATCTTGGTAATCAGCCAATTTACTCTCCACGCTTCTACCCGGAAAGGAAATCGTCCTTCTTACATAAAAGCCGCTAAGCATGGAATATCCATTCCTCTTTATAATCAATTTTGCGATTACTTAAGTCTGATATTAGGAAAAGAAATCGGTACCGGAGAATTTGGAGCGGAGATGAAAGTGGAATTACTCAATGACGGACCCGTAACCATCTGTATAGACACCAAAAACAAAGAATAATGACCTTAGAAGAAGCCCAGAAACAAGTGGACTATTGGATTAAAACGCATGGAGTACGCTATTTCAATGAACTGACCAACATGGCCATCCTTACCGAAGAAGTGGGAGAACTCGCAAAAGTTATGGCAAGGGTATATGGCGAACAATCTTTTAAAGAAGGAGAAGAAAACAATCTTGCAGACGAACTTGCCGATGTGCTCTGGGTGCTACTCTGCATTGCCAATCAAACAGGAACAGACCTAACCGAAGCTTTCAAAAAAAACATGGAGAAAAAGACGGATAGAGACAACAAAAGACATATTAACAATACAAAACTACACAACAATGGAAACAAATAACAGCAACTATAATAAATATGAAATAGCCTTATCCAAATACGATACAAACATTAACGATAATGAAATAAAAGTAGCTGTTGATGCCTTTATCAACAAAAAAGTAGCGGAAAATAACACACAGGAAATTAAAGAATTGATTTATAGTTGTATTGATTTAACAACATTGAATCATACGGACAGCGACGAAAGTATAATAAAATTCATAGAAAAAATCAATGACTTTGAAAATGAACACCCAGATCGAAAGAATGTTGCTGCCGTCTGTGTATATCCCAACTTTGCACAAATAGCGAAAAATACACTCGAAGCAGACAATGTAAACATCGCTTGTGTATCCGGTTGTTTTCCTTCTTCACAAACATTCATTGAAGTAAAAGTGGCAGAAACAGCTATGGCGATAATGGAAGGAGCAGACGAAATAGATATGGTTATATCTGTCGGAAAGTTCCTGAGTGGAGATTATGAGTCAATGTGTGAAGAAATACAGGAAATAAAAGAAGTTTGCAAAGGTCGTCTTCTAAAAATAATCCTTGAAACGGGAAGTTTGGGAAATGCATCAAACATTAAGAAAGCTGCTATTCTTGCGATGTATTCGGGAGCGGACATTATCAAAACATCTACCGGAAAAACACAACCGGCAGCTACTCCCCAAGCAGCTTACGTGATATGCGAAGCAATAAAGGAATACCATAAGCAAACAGGAATAAAAACAGGTTTCAAAGCAGCAGGGGGAATACGGCGTATGGAAGAAGCATTAATCTATTATACGATTGTAAAAGAAATGTTAGGAAAAGAATGGTTGAACAACAAGTTATTCAGAATCGGAACGAGTGGAATTGAATTATAATCTATTTCTTCCTTTCCACCACATAATCAATATACGCCATAAGTGCATTCCGAACATCCGTATCGGGAAAATCGGACAATAAGTTAAAAGCTTTTGCTTTATAATCATTCATTATTTGCTGTGCATACTCAATGCCTCTATGTTGTTTTGTAAATTCGGTCAATTCATCAATCTCTTCCGAAGAAACCAATCCTGTTCTCACCTTTAAAGCTATTTCCTTTGCCCGTTTATTATCAACGGTATTTAAAGCGTAAATAACCGGAAGTGTCAATCTACCTTCCCGCATATCATTACCCGTCGGTTTACCAACCTCTTTGTCGTCAAAATAATCAAATATATCGTCTCTGATTTGAAAGCAAATACCAATATATTCACCCAAAAGAGTGGCATTTCTTATTATATTGCTTTCATTCACATCAACCGAAAGAGCGGCAGAGCGGGTACAAGCACGAAACAAAGCCGCCGTCTTTTTGCAAATAATATCAAAATATACTGTTTCCGAAAAAGACCGGTTGTCGGAAGTCGATAATTGAAGCAACTCTCCTTCCGACAAATCTTTAGATAAGTTTAAAATAACATTGTTTATAGCATCGTTATCTACCTTTTCTGCCTGTATCAAACAGGTAGCCAATAAATAATCCCCCACCAATACCGCCACTTTATTGCCATAAAGTGCATTTACAGACGGTTGCCCGCGACGCTCGAAACTTTCGTCAACGACATCGTCATGCAATAAACTTGCAGTGTGAAGCAATTCCAATGAAATAGCAGCATGGAAAGTCTTTTGCCGAATAGTATTATTCCCATAAAGTTTAGCTGTAAGCAACATCAAAACAGGACGCATCATTTTCCCATTTTTCTGTCGCAAATAGGTAATAACTTCATTTAATAAAATATTTGTAGATAATAATGATTCGTCATACAATCTTTTAAATTCCCCAAGTTCAATTATAATGGGAGACTGTACAACACTTAAACTGTCCATATAAGCATTATTTAGGGACAAAAGTAATAATAATTACTTAGAAACGCTTAGTTTAAAGATAGTTTAAAACAGAAAATAAACCTGTAGCGCATTTGCAATGCCCCCGATATAACTTTCAACTCAATCTTCCATTAAAGATTTTCGAGGAAAAAGTCTGTCAACCTTGTAAACAAATGCAATCTTGTGTTCCCACCGTAAATACTATGATTACGATTATTATATACTTGCATCTCAAATCGTTTACCGGCTTGTACCAATTGTTCACTATATTCTATGGTATTTTGGAAATGAACATTATCGTCTGCCGTACCGTGAATCAACAATAATTTACCTTTCAAATTCCTGACGTATGTAAAGGCAGAAGCAGCCTCATAACTTTCGGTATTTTCTTTTGGCATACGCATAAACCGTTCGGTATAGATTTTATCGTAATACCTCCAATCGGTAACCGGTGCAACAGCTGCTCCAGCTTTAAATACCGGTACATCCTTACTCATACTCATAATTGCTATATATCCGCCGAAACTCCAACCCCATATACCGATACGGCTCTTGTCAACATACATTTGTTCACCCATATATTTAGCTGTTTCTACTTGGTCTTGTGTTTCTTTCATGCCTAAATTCAAATAAGTACATTTGGCAAACTCAACTCCCCGACCGCCTGTTCCTCGACCGTCCACACAAACGATTATGTATCCCTTGCTCGCCATATAAGTTTCCCAACCAATATTACCACCGCCTTCGGCTGTATTCCAACGGTCAATCACCTGTTGACTTTCGGGACCACTATATTGGTACATCAACACCGGATATTTCGTTAAAACATTAAAATCGACAGGCTTCATCATCCAACCGTTTAATTCCGTTCCTTGAGAAGTTTTAAAAGTAAAAAATTCCCTTGCCGGAAGATCATATTCTTTCAATAGTTGTTTTAGTTTATTATTGTCAACCAACGTCTTCAATACTTTTCCTTCATTATTATTTAAAGTAACAACGGGTGGTGCCTGCATCGTAGAATATGTGTTCACATAATACTTCATATTCAAACTGAACAAAGCTGTGTTAGTCCCCGCCATTTTAGAAAGTTTGATCTTTTTCCCTCTCTTGTCTGTCTTATATATAGCACCATGCAAAGGGCTTCCTTCATTGCTCTTATAATAGAATGTACCACTTTCGACATCCCAACCCAGAAAGTTGCCAACCTCAAAATTTCCGGAAGTGATTTGTTTTACCAAGACGCCGCCTATAGTATACCAATATAAATGTGCATATCCGTCTTTTTCACTCAAAAAACTAAAATTCTCCGGATAGAACCTAATATTATCAAATACATTAGTATTGATGTAATAAGGGCTTTCATCTCGTAATATCAACTTACATATCGTCGAACGCGGATTGGCATAATACATGTCAAAACGGTTCTGATGACGATTTAAAGTCATAACAGCCAATTTCTCCGCATCTTGCGTAAAGCGTATGCGAGGAATGTACCCGTCGGCTTCCAAAGGCAAGTCCATCTTGTGCGTAACGGTAGTCTTGATATCAAAAGTATGTACCGAAACCTTTGAAGCGGTTTCACCGGCTTTGGGATATTTATAAGTATATGTTCCCGAATTAGATTCGTAAGCATTCCCATCGGGAGATTGTCCCGCAAAGAGCTGTAAAGAAAAAGAAGGAACCTTTGATTCGTCAAACCGGATATATGCCAACATTTTACTATCAGGACTAAATTCTAAAGCACGACTAATGTCGAATTCTTCTTCATACACCCAGTCGGGAATACCGTTAAGTATTTCGTTCGGTTTACCGTCTTCCGTAACTTGCGATTCACTGTTATTGAAAAGCGTCTTTACAAGAAAAATATTATTGCTTCTTACAAAAGCAATCATATTGCCATCCGGCGAAAATACCGGTGCTTGCTGTGCCCCCCCGTTTGAAAGACTTTCCACAAGATTGCGTCGTATGGTATATATATAATATACGGCAGAATACGAACGACGATATATCTTAGTCGTTTTGGTACGAATTAGAATTTTAGTATCGTCCGGTGAAAGCATATATCCGTCGAATGTCTTGAAAGGGCATTCCTTTGCTTTCTGGGTATCAAATATTATCTCCACTTGTTCACCGGTTTTGAAAGAGTATTTAACAATCTGCGTACCTTCGGCATTCATTCGGGTATAATAATCTCCATCATTTGTGGAAACAATATCAGATACATTTTCAGGATGAAACTTACCGGAAACAATTTCCTTTAAGTCAAGTGACTTACCGGCATAAACAACACTGATAAAACAAAACAAGCAGAAAAACAGAACAATATTTACTACTACCTTTTTCATATACTTAAACATTTAAAAATACACCATGAACATACAAATATAAGAAAAAAAACGGAAAGAAAAAAGTTAATAAAAACCCGTAATACATTTAGATACACTCTGAGCGTATCCTTTACAGGCCAGACTTTTCGCTGCAATCAGTGATTTCGATATTTACTTTTTAATCTTCATCAGTTTACAATCTGTTTTCCGATATGTATTTCCAAAGGGGGGCAAGCATCAAAGCCTGTTTAATCTCGTCTGCAACCAATAATGCCTTAACTTCATTTATAGACAACAAATGCAGGGACAAATCTTCTGATTCTTCCAACATTTGATCCCCTATTTTTTCTACACCTTCCGCCAAAAAGCAATGAGTCATATTGGTATTCGAACTGGCATTCGGAGATATATGCATGTATTTTCTCCAAATGCCGTTCCCGTAACCTGTTTCTTCCAGTAATTCCCTTTGTGCTGAAATGAGAGGCGTTGCATCTTCCTTTTCGCAAACGCCGGCACATAATTCAAACCGGGTTTCGCCCAATCCATGACGGTATTGCTTCACAAAAACAAACTGCTTTTCTTTTGTTATGGCAATAACGTTAACCCAGTCAGGATATTCCAATACATAATAAGAGGGTATCCGATTCCCATTCGGCAATTCTACACATTCTCTCCGTACGGTAAGCCACGGTTCATTATGTAAATACTCGCTTTTCAAAACTTTCCAACTGTTTTCCGTATCTATCTTTTTACTCATCATCTGTTTATTTCTAAAAACCCTGTTTAAATTTATTTAACTTCTCCATGACTGTTATATCTTTTTACAACGCTAAGATAGTCTATTGCAGCAAAATTTACAAATAAAAAGGAGGCTGTCCTGATTTGGGATAGCCTCCATTATGATGTAAGCCTGATTTCTTATTACTGCTTAATCATCACTTTTTAAAAGGATTCATTTTAACATATATCCGATAGTCTTTTATCATCCCTTTTTTGTTTGTTCCTGCTTGCGGAAGATAAGAAAAACCGGAAATGATTTTATCTTCTCCCAAATCTATAACTATCTGATGAGGGTATTCAGGTTTGGATGTTGAATAATCGGTATGCCAGAAAGTTGATTCCTGCATGTCGAATACATTACTTGCAATGTTGTTGGCTTCATTTGTTTCTTCGCTATCGGCGTAAACAACTTTCCAATGTTGACGGGAAACGGGTTTGCCGCCAACACCCAATAATTCCAATTCGGCTATTGCGGCATAATCGTCCCCTCCGTGTGAATTAAGCAATTCCAAGCAAAAATGGTGTACTTTTTCCTGTTTACCGAATTGTATATGCTGCCATCCCTTACCGGACTTGAATGAACCTTTGTAAAACACTTCTTCAGCCGACAGGTCTAAGTTCTCTCCTTGTTTCCGGTGAGTGTATGCTCCATTACCCCTCTGCATATCCAATATGGGTTGGCGTAGCCCTGTTGTTGTTGCTTCGGAGGGCAAAGCCATATCAAGAATGATAATTTCATTCTCTCCTTCTTTGAGCCAACATCCCGGCATATATAAAGTCTGCTGAGGACCTATTTCCCAATAACGTCCTATTGCATAACCATTCACCCATACCATGCCTTTACTCCAGTTTCTCATATCGAGAAATGTATCGCCTGTCTTATCCAATATGAATGTTCCCTTGTAATAAGCCGGCATATCTTTTATGACTTTACTTTCCTTATATTCCTTGTCTTTTGCAAAACTGTAATTTACAGGAAAATTATATACTTGCCAATTTTTAAGTATTCGACTTTCATCTCCGGATTTAAGTTCTACTTTTTCCGTGATTCCTTTCCAGTCATAAATCCCTTTCCCAAAGTTCATCCTACCCATAGACTCCACCAATATATCAAGCACCGTACCTCTTTCGACCGGTGGAAGCGTTACCGCTCCTTCTCCTTTCATACGACTGAGGGTTGCTATTTTTTCCCCATTGACAAACACCTGTGCCCAGTCATGGGCTTCGGTAATAACCAATGATTGCGGCTTGTCGGAAGCGGACAAAGTGGTACGGTAAAGAATACTCCCCCATCCTTGATTGAAGAACTCCATTGATTGGATGTCTTCACTTTCTTTGGCGTCAGGCAGATTTTCAAACAACGAAGCCACTTGGGTCAGCTCAAAACCGGGGATGCTTATTGTCGGAATAGAATCCGGTATTTCACTCAATGTGTCCCCTTCCGGCAAATATTGTTCTAAAAGTTTACGCACCTCAAAATACTTTGGCGTTACTTGACCCGATTCGTTGATAGGAGCATCATAATCATAAGAAGTACAGGTAGGAGAGAAATTCGGAAAATTAGCTCCTGCCCAATGCCCGAAGCTGGTTCCTCCATGTGTCATGTAGAGACTGAAAGAGATGTTTTTATCCAGCATTTCCTTTATGCCGCTTACTAAAGATTCCGCAGTGCGAGTCTCATGCTGTGCCCCCCAATGGTCGAACCAACCCGACCAAAATTCGCTGCACATAAGCGGTGTATTGGGACGTAATTCTTTTAATCGCTTAAATTGCGCATCAATATCGGATCCCGTGCCGAAGTTTATCGTCCATATCAAACCGTCCAAGGCATTATTTTCAAAGTTGGAGTTCCAGTCACATTGGAAAAGAGGAACTCCTGTGAATCCTGCCCCTTTTACAATATCGCGTATTTTTTCTATATATGGTTTATCTATGCCGAATGAGCCGTATTCATTTTCTACCTGTACCATGATGATATTCCCTCCCCGGCTTATTTGTTGATCTGCCAATTGTTTGCCGACTTCTTTGAGGAAGAGCTTTGTGCATTTCATATAGTATTCGTCCTGTTCACGTAAGCCAATGTCTTTTTTCTTGAGCAGCCACCATGGCAATCCTCCCATTTCCCATTCGGCACAAACATACGGTCCGGGTCGCACTATCACATACATTCCGTTTTTTTGTGCCAGACGGCAAAAGGATGCTATATCTTTTTGTCCGCTAAAATCATATATCCCTTCCTCTTCTTCATGATAATTCCAGAAAATATACAGGCAAACGGTATTCATTCCCAATGCCTTGCACATTTGAATGCGGTGTTCCCAATATTCTTTAGGAATGCGGGGGTAATGTATCTCAGCAGCCTTGACTACAAACGGTTCACCGTTCAACAAAAAGGTATTATCTCCAATTTCAAATTTACCTTTGCTTGGAGAACATCCATTCAACAATATTATTAAAAATATGCTTACGAGTAGTGTGAGTTTTTTCATATTACTAAATTTAATTCATCATTTCTTATACAAATGTACAGAATAGATTTTTTCCCGTGTTCTACTTATAATTCAAATAGGTATAAATTTCATTCACACAAAACAAATTCAAGAAATAATCAATTTATTATTGTAACTTTGTGGCATTAACAAACATCAACTTTTGAATATGCAAAAAAGGAATACAAAGACCAAACAATTGGTCATGAATGTTTTGGAAAAATCAAATTCAGCCCTCTGTCATGAAGATATCGAACAACAGTTATCCGGAGAAATAGACAGAGTAACCATTTATCGCATATTGCAAGGCTTTTGCGACGACGGCAAAGTGCATAAAATTTTCTGTGAAAACGGGAAAACATATTATGCTTTGTGTCACGCCTGTTACGCAGGAAACCATCATGACAATCACTTGCACTTTCGTTGCATGAAGTGCAACACGGTAACATGTATTGATGAGCAGGTTGCCGTTCCTGAACTCCCTTCAAAATACAGTATATCGTCTGTTTCATGTCTTATCTCAGGTTATTGTCTTGATTGTCAGTTGCTATTGAAGACACTTTGTGTGGCTTTGCTTTTTTGTTTTACACAATTGAACGTTCTGGCACAACACCAAATCAGTGTATTGGACAAAACTACCCGCAAGCCGGTTGTATTTGCCAATGTTTATTATCCTGACACAAAAACAGGTACTTATACCGATATGGATGGAAAATTCTCGATCAATACCTCCAATCAATCGCTTCTTGTACAGGTTTCTTCTCTCGGATACAAAACCTTTCTGGAAACTTTGTCTTTACAGGAAAAGAATTTGACAATTTACATGGAGCAGTCTGCTCATGAATTGCAGGAAATTATTGTTTCGGACAATAGTTCAAAATTGCAGGGAGAAAACGTAATGAATGTCGAAAAACTAAATTTAAACAATAACATCTCAATACAGGGCGTTTCATTGTCGGAGAAATTAACAACGGTAGCGGGAGTAAGTAATTTCAGTACCGGCACAGGCATCGGAAAACCTGTTATTCGCGGATTGAGCGGGAATCGCATTGCCATTTTTTCGCAGGGCATACGGATTGAAAATCAACAATGGGGCGATGAACACGGCTTAGGTCTTGACGAAAACGGCTACGAACAAGTAGAAATCATCAAAGGTCCTGCCTCGCTCCTGTATGGCAGCGATGCACTCGGTGGCGTATTATACTTCTCCGACGAACGTTATGCCAAAGAAAACAGCATCGAAGCCGTATTGGGGTCGGAATACAACAGCAATACCAACGGATGGCGAAACAAAGGAACTTTCAAACTTTCAAAAGAGCACTTTCATTGGAATCTGTTTGACGTATATACTACGCACAAAGATTACCGCGATGGAAACAATAATTTTGTGCCCAACAGCCGTTTTCATACCGGCGATTTCAAAACCGCTCTCGGATATACCGGCAACAAATTTATAAGTTCGCTGAAATATAGCTTTTTGAACGAAGAATACGGTCTGACAGAAGTGGAAACGAATGATGCGAGTAGTGACGACAAACGGCAACCCGAATTGCCGTATCAGGATTTAACAACTCACTTAATCAGTTCGGAAAACACTGTTTTTTTCTCCAACGAATCAAAATTGAAGGTTGATGTCGGATATATTTTCAATAATCGAAAGGAATTTGAAGACAGTGATGCTGCCGCATTAGATATGAATTTAGGCACAATATCATACAATGCCAAATGGTATTCGCCAAAAATGCAGGAACGATGGGCGTTGATAGGCGGAAGTCAGGGCATGTATCAAACCAACACAAATCGTGGCGAAGAGATGTTGATACCCGATGCAACGACTAGCGATATAGGGGTTTTCGCCGTATCAAATTATTATCATTCTGAAAAATCGTATTGGCAAGCGGGTTTGCGTGTTGATGGGCGACATGTCAACGGAAATGAATCTGCCGATGAAAAAGCGTTTATCCCTGCTTTCTCAAAATCCTATTTCGCCTTTAATTTTTCAGCAGGTGTTTTTCAACAAATAGCGGAAAAATGGTCGTTTCGGACAAATCTATCTTCAGGATACCGTGCGCCCAATATGTTTGAATTGTTGAGTGATGGCGTACACGAAGGAACGAACCGGTACGAAATCGGCAATACACAACTGAAAATAGAAAACAGTTACCAAATAGATGCTTCATTAAGTTACAAATCAGAACATTTGGAATGGTTTATTTCACCGTATTTTAATTACATCCGCAATTATATTTATTTGCAACCCTCATCCGAAATAATAGATGAACTTCCAGTGTATCATTACACACAAGCAAATGCATATTTGTATGGCGGAGAAGCCGGTTTCCATCTTCACCCCCACCCTTTGGATTGGTTGCATTTGGAAGGTTCATACAGCAATACTTTTGGCATAGACAAAGAACACAACGATTTACCTCTTATTCCTTCTCAAAAGATAAATACTACGGTCAGTGCGGTTTTTTCGGGGAAGAAAGTGATAAGGAAAATTTCCATGTATCTGCATAATCAATATTCTTTAGCACAAAACCGTGTTGCCGGTTACGAAACGGCTACTCCTGCATACAATTTATTTAACACAGGTTTGGCATTTGAAATGGAATTGAATAAGCAAAAACTGTTATTCAATGTGACTGTAAACAATCTTTTCAACGAAGTTTACTACGACCATTTATCACGATATAAAACAGAAGGTATCTACAATATGGGACGGAATTTTAATTTCAGATTGAACATTCCGTTACAATGGGATCGCTTTTTGTAAAATCTAAATAGCATCTTAATAATAAAGTGGGCGAACAAATATTCTATAATGATGGATGAAAGTATTTTACAGATTTGTATATTTATTCTGTTTATAATAACAGATATAAATTTTGAAGAAAGTAAACGTGGAAATAACACACGTCGTCATCATGGGAAGATGATAACAATATGTTTTATAAAAGCAAAATAGAAAACATATCCGTTCTGGCATTATTCAACCATTCGATGTTCATACGGTTATTTCTCTGTAAACTTTTTCATCTCTTCATGTGAAGTATATTTTCCTTCTTTCATTTGCCGAATAGCCTCTAAAGCAGATGCTTTAATTTCATCTTCCGTGTACCGGCATGGAATTTCAACCGTTAGTTGCTTCACAAACGACGATAGTTCATTTATAACTTCTTCGCTGTTAATATCATTGAGTATTGACCTTACAAGTTCTGCTTTTTTGGCATTCAATTCCAATACAGTCATACGATTATATTTTTTCAAAGATAATGCTTTTTGACTTATTACAAATTCTCCAAAGGCTAGTTCAAGTACCGCACTCTTACGGACATGCTTAGGGGTTACATCCGTATTTTGTCCGATACATCTCCGATTCATCTCCAATCCATGACCGATTCCCAAGCGGATATATATGCCCGAAGAAGCCTGTGTAATACCCTTCTAAAGGGCTACAAAGGCGTAAGCAACCTGCGCTTATTATGTATGCTATTGATATTAATGTGCTTCCAACCAATTATTTCCCCACCCGCAATCTACCTTTAACGGTACCTTCATTTTATATGCTTTTTCCATCTCCTCAATAACGATTTTCTCTATAATTTCTTTTTCTCCTACCGGTACGCTAAAATTCAGTTCATCATGCACTTGAAGTATCATTTTTGCCTTTATATTTTCTGCTCTAAAACGTTCGTATATACGTATCATGGCTACTTTGATGATGTCTGCCGCACTTCCCTGTATGGGAGCATTTATGGCATTTCGTTCGGCATATCCTCTTACCACACTGTTATGCGAATTGATGTCGGGTAAATATCTTTTCCGATGAAAAATAGTTTCCACATAACCCAATTCTCGTGCCACCTTAATACTCTTATTCATATACTCTTTTATTTCGGGATAAGTTTCAAAATATCCATCAATGAGATTTTTCGCTTCCTGACGCTCTACATTCATACGGTCGGCTAAACCGAAAACGGATATTCCGTAAATAATACCAAAATTGGCTGTTTTGGCTTTCCGTCGCATGTCGGAATTTACCTCACTCACATCTATTTTATATATTTTCGCAGCCGTAGCAGCATGAATATCGTATCCGCTCAAAAAGGCATCAATCATATTTTTGTCTTCACTCAAATGTGCCATGATACGCAACTCTATCTGTGAATAATCTGCAGAAAAAAAGAGGCATCCATCGTCGGGAATAAATGCCTTTCGCATTTCTTTTCCGTCTTCATCCCTGATAGGAATATTTTGCAAGTTCGGATTGCTCGAACTTAATCTACCTGTAGAAGTAACCGTTTGATTGAAAGAAGTATGTATCTTTCCCGTTCGCGGATTTATCAGTTGTGGAAGAGCATCTACATACGTGCCCAGTAATTTCTTTAATCCGCGATGTTCCAATATTTTTTGTATTACCGGATGTTTGTATCGAAGATTTTCAAGCACTTCTTCCGAAGTGGTATATTGCCCTGTTTTGGTCTTTTTGGCTTTTTCTATGATTTTTAGTTTATCGAACAATATTTCACCAACTTGCTTGGGTGAAGCAATATTGAATGATTCTCCTGCCGATTGATATATCTCCTGTTCAATGTTTCTAAGGCGTTCATTGAATAATACGGAAGATTCTTTCAATGTTTCCATATCTAAACGTACACCGTTGCGCTCCATATAAACCAATACAGGGATAAGAGGTATTTCCATATCATAAAAAAGAGGTTCTATTTTGTTCTTTTCAAGCTCCTTTTCCAGTATATTTTTGAGTTTTAAGGTTACATCCGCGTCTTCACAGGCATAGAGATACACATCTTCCGGGGGAAGATCGCGCATGTTCTTCTGATTTTTCCCTTTCGGTCCTATCAATTCGTCTATATGAATGGTGTGATAATTGAGATATATTTCCGCGAGGTAATCCATTCCGTGCCTCAACTCCGGTCGAAGCAGATAATGAGCTACCATTGTATCAAATAGCTTTCCTTTTACCTCTATGCCATAGTTCCGAAGGATAAGCATGTCGTATTTGATGTTTTGACCTACTTTTAATATGTTCTCATTTTCAAAGACGGTACGAAACTCGTTCAGTATCTCTAATGCTTTATCTCTATCATCCGGCACAGGAATGTAAAAAGCTTGGTTTTCCGTATAACTAAAACTCATTCCTACTAATTCGGCATTAATGGGATCGGTTCCTGTAGTTTCTGTATCCATCGAAAGAATTTCGACAGCCGACAATTTCTTCAATAAGCCTTTTCTCTTGTTTTCATCATCAATAAGTTGATAATCGTAATCAAGGGAAGACAACCGAATCAAATTAGTATTCGTATAATCTTGCCCGGCTGCATCGTTTTCTGTTGATGAAAAGCCGAACAAATCTCCCTGAAGTATATTCGATTGATCATTTACCGTTGCCGTTCGATTTCCCCTGTTGAATACTCTGTTTATTAAATTTTTAAATTCCAATTCTTCAAAAATCCGAAGAAGTTCTTTTTCATCGGCATTTTTATGAGCAAGCATGTCCATATCAAGCGTAATAGGAACATCCGTTTTAATTGTTGCAAGAAACTTTGATAAGGTAATTAATTCGCGATTTTCCTCTATTTTTAGCTTTAAAGAGCCTTTCAATTCATCTGTATGTTCTAACAAATTATCAATAGCACCATATTCGGCAATAAGTTTTTTAGCTGTTTTTTCTCCCACACCGGGGCATCCGGGAATATTATCGGAAGCATCTCCCATTAATCCCAACAAATCAATTATTTGACAAGGCGACTGAATATCAAACTTGGCTTTTATTTCTTCTACGCCCATTATTTCATACTCTTTATCACCGTATTTCGGGCGGTACATAAAAACATTATTTGTTACCAACTGAGCATAATCTTTGTCGGGAGTCATCATATAGGTAGTGATTCCTTGACTTCCGGCTTGCAAAGCCAATGTTCCTATAACATCGTCGGCTTCATAACCGTTGATTTCCAAAATAGGAATATGATAAGCATTGATAATCTCTTTAATGAGAGGAACGGAAAGGCGGATGACTTCAGGAGTTTCTTCCCGTTGTGCTTTGTATTTTTCATATAATTCATGCCTGAAAGTAGGAGTAGGCGGGTCGAATGCTACTCCTATATGGGTAGGGGTTTCTTTTTTCAATATATCTTCGAGTGTATTCACAAAACCGAGAATCGCCGAAGTATTAAAGTTCTTTGAATTTAGGCGGGGAGTCTTGATAAAAGCATAATATGCCCGGTATATCAATGCATAAGCATCCAGGAGAAATAATTTGTTTTCGTTGTTCATTATACTAAATATTGGTTTTTATACATAAATTATAAAATTTAAGCCCTGTTTGTTGCAGGGCTTTAGGAATTAAGTTTCGGATAACTTTAAACCGCCATCGGTATTTTTGTTTTTCTTCTCGTTTTCTTTGTTCGGGTTATAATTGATGGCTTGTTTTAGAGATGGAATTTTACCTGTAGTCTTCATTTCATCAAAAATCTTGTCGAAATCGGAGATAAATTCCTGGTCTTGTATTACCCTAAATTTCTCATATTCTTTTTCTGCCATTTGTTTTGCTACTTTAGCAGAAACTTCGCCGGCATTATTGAGCAAATCATATTCATTCAACTCTAAAAAGGCATCCAACCTATTCACCCAATCAATCATTTTCATTGCCTTATGTCTTTTTGCAAGGTTTTCCGCAAAATCAAGGTACATGGATACAATTCTGTTCAAATTGTTAAGTTCTTCCTCATTCAGGTAGTTTTTTGCATTAGAGACATCAGACTTTAAGATTTTACCGCCGGTCTTTTCATTTTTCCAAGAAGTTAACCCCATATTTGGTTTCGTTGCATCTACCCTGTTTTTTACCAACTCTGCTGCGGTACAGTGATGTATTGCGTAATAAAGCTTATTTTGCACAGTTGCATAAAATTGTTGAGTTATGGGAGAATGAGAATCGTAATCAATACTGCACTGAGCATATATATCTGTGATTTTTTGATAGAACCTTCTTTCGGAAGCCCTTATTTCTCTGATACGTTCTAATAATTCATCGAAATAATCTTTTCCAAAAGCTTCTTTCCCTTGTTTTAATCGGTCATCATCTAAAGTAAAACCTTTTATCAAATATTCTTTTAATACACCGGTAGCCCAAATCCTAAATTGAGTTGCCTTAGGAGAACTTATTCTATAACCGACTGATATGATTGCATCTAAATTATAAAAGTTGGTATTATACTTTTTCCCATCAAAGGCAGTATGTAAAATTTTCTTACATACTGAATCTGCTTGCAATTCACCACTTTGAAAAATATTCTTTAAATGAATAGTTACATTTTCTCGTGTCGTCTCAAATATTTCAGCCATTGAGGCTTGCGTTGCCCAAATTGTTTCACCACCAAGTATCACTTGTATTTTCACACTACCATTCTGCCCTTGATAAAACAAAAATTGCGAATATTTTTCTAATTCATTCTCCATTGATTAACATAATTATAGGTTATTAAATGATTCTCTAAATTGCAAAATAAAAGATTAAATCTGTTTCTTGCACTACGTTCTTTTGAATTATATTTAACAACAAATCCATATAACCCGTAGTTCATTTGCAAAAAAGAAGACATAACAGGCTTTCAACCTGCCAAGGGAAAGGAGTTAAGAATTTGGATATCAGGAGTGTAGTATCTTCGCGTGAGAGGGTGTGTCAAAAGTTGGAATTTACTGTTTGTGCGAAAACTCCGAAGGAGTTGTATATTTATAGCAGTGTCCCAATATACGGTTTTATTCGACTCATGTGGAGTCGAACATTCCATTTGGTTACTATCTCTATCAATATCCGAATACTTCGGATTCTTTTTAAATAGATTTTAGAAATTAGAAGATTTTGACACATCCTCGACCCTGTCGGGAACACGCCCAAATAAAATGAAAGAGTGAGAAAACTTCTATCCTGTGAATTTTCAACCTTTTTATCAGTGTATTTATTTGTTTCTTTATTGTTTTTTGCTTATTTTTGCTTAAAATATGAACATGATAAATACTATTTTACAACACAATTTAAAAATGTATCCCTTGAAATTTGAGCCTACACTAAAGCAAACGCTTTGGGGAGGAGATAAGATTATTACTTTCAAAAAATTGAACAACCCAACGATAGGGGTAGGAGAAAGTTGGGAGTTATCCGGCATGGAAAACAACGAATCTATTGTGGCAAACGGAGTTTATAAAGGATATACTATAACCGAAATGCTTAGAAAACACAGAGAGGAATTAGTAGGAGAAGCCAACTATGCCCGTTTTGGTAACCAATTTCCCTTATTAATCAAGTTTATTGATGCAAAACAAGACTTGTCCATACAAGTGCACCCTACGGACGATTTGGCAAAGAAATACCATAATTCCAACGGAAAAACCGAAATGTGGTATGTCGTTGAAGCAGACAAGGAAGCCAAACTTCGCGTGGGATTCTCGAAACAGATAACGCCGAAAGAATATAAAGAGCATATACACAATAATACCATTACCGACGTTTTACAAGAATATGAAATAGGAAAAGGCGATGTTTTTTTTCTTCCTGCCGGTCGCATACACAGTATCGGAGCAGGCACCTTTATAGCTGAAATACAACAAACGTCCGATATTACTTATCGAATATATGATTTTAACCGAAAAGACACAAACGGTAAGCCACGTGAATTGCATACAGACCTTGCCCGTGAAGCTATTGATTATGAAGTATTGACAGACTACCGTACCAAATACGAATCCATCGCCAATGAACCGGTAGAACTGGCAGCTTGCTCTTATTTTACAACATCTGTGTATGATATAACGGAAGAAATTTCCTGCGATTATTCCGAGTTGGATTCTTTCGTTATCTTTATTTGTATAGAAGGAGCATGTCAATTGACAGACAATGAAAAGAACGAAATTACACTCCATAGCGGTGAAACGGTTCTATTGTCAGCCACGACTCAAGAGATTACCATTACCCCAAATAGTGCGGTAAAGTTGCTTGAAACCTACATATAAAATGAAGTAAGGAAACCGGGATGCTGCAAAGTTGTTTGAAATAATTTATTACTTTTGTTTTTCAATATCATATATAAATATTATCAACTTTAAATTAATGGTTATGAACAAGAAAAGTATAAAAGGAACCCAAACGGAGAAAAACTTAATGCACTCCTTTGCAGGAGAATCACAGGCAAGAATGCGTTATACCTATTTCGCAAGCGCTGCTAAAAAAGAAGGTTACGAACAGATAGCCGCCGCTTTTTCCGAAACAGCCGAACAAGAAAAGGAACATGCCAAGCGCATGTTTAAATTTTTAGAAGGAGGTACGGTAGAAATAACCGCTAGTTTTCCTGCCGGAGTAATCGGTACTACTCTCGAAAACCTGAAAGCCGCTGCAGCCGGTGAACATGACGAATGGACGGCGGACTACCCTCATTTTGCCGATGTAGCCGAGAAAGAAGGTTTTTCTGAGATAGCCGCTATGTATCGTGCCATACTCGTTGCCGAAAGAGGACACGAAGAAAAATACCTTGCTTTTGCAGGAAACATTGAAAACAACACGGTATTTGCCAAAAATACAAACAGCGAAACCCAATGGCAATGTCGCAATTGCGGTTATATTCACACCGGAAAAGAAGCTCCCGATACCTGTCCGGCATGTCAGCATCCGAAAGCTTATTTCGAAGTAAAAAAAGAAAACTATTAATTGCAAACCGGAACAGTATCAGAAATAAAGATATGGAGACACTAAGTTTTTGATTTTTAATCATTTAAAATCTTTATGCCTCCGTGTTAAAAAACCTTTTCAATGCTCCTCTTAATAACGTTACAATGAGGTAATTTATGTACCTTTGCAAGGTCAATTCAAAAACAAAATTTACTTAATTGTTTACGTTATGAAAGGTATTGTTTTAGCCGGTGGTTCGGGTACTCGTTTGTATCCCCTTACCAAAGGGGTCAGTAAACAACTTCTTCCTATTTTCGACAAACCGATGATTTATTATCCGGTATCCGTCTTAATGCTAGCCGGAATTAAAGAGATACTCATCATTTCTACTCCTGACGACTTACCATGCTTCAAACGTTTATTGGGAGATGGTTCCAATTACGGTGTACATTTCGAATATGCCGAGCAACCTTCTCCGGACGGATTGGCACAGGCTTTTATTATCGGTGAGGAATTTATCGGCAATGATACTGTTTGTCTTGTGCTGGGAGATAATATTTTTTACGGACAGAGTTTCACCAAAATGTTGAAAGAAGCTGTTTATACGGCAGAAGAAGAAAAGAAAGCCACTGTTTTCGGCTATTGGGTAAACGACCCCGAGCGTTACGGTGTGGTGGAATTTGATAAAGACGGTAACGTATTAAGTCTTGAAGAAAAACCAAAAGCTCCAAAATCAAATTATGCCGTTGTCGGAATCTATTTCTATCCCAATAAAGTAGTGGAAGTGGCAAAAACATTGAAACCTTCCGCACGCGGCGAGTTGGAAATAACCGGTGTAAATCAGCTTTTTTCAAAAAATAATGAATTAAAAATGCAACTGTTAGGACGAGGATTTGCCTGGCTCGACACCGGTACACACGATTCGCTTTCGGAAGCCGGCACTTTCATCGAAGTAATAGAAAAACGCCAAGGACTTAAAATTGCTTGTCTGGAAGATATAGCTTACCGTCAAGGTTGGATTACAGCTGAAAAAGTACGGGAGTTGGCACAACCCATGATTAAAAACGGATACGGACAATATCTCTTGAAAATCATTGCGGAGAATTAAAACTAAATGAAATATGAGCAAAAAAGCACTTTTAATAATTCTCGACGGTTGGGGAATCGGTAATCGCGGAAAAGCAGATGTAATCTACAATACCCCAACTCCGTACTGGGATTATTTAATAAAAACATATCCCAATTCCCAACTTCAGGCAAGCGGTGAAGATGTGGGTTTACCGGACGGGCAAATGGGAAATTCCGAAGTAGGACACCTTAATATCGGAGCCGGACGAATAGTATATCAAGACTTGGTAAAAATCAACCTTGCCTGTCGTGATAACAGTATTATGAAAAATCCCGAAATAATCTCTGCATTTACATCTGCAAAAAAAGAAGGAAAAAGTATCCACTTTATAGGTTTGACTTCCGACGGCGGTGTACACAGTTCGCTTGAACATCTTTTTAAACTTTGTGAAATAGCCAAGGAATACGGACTTGAAAAGACCTTTATCCATTGCTTTATGGATGGTCGCGACACCGACCCAAAGAGTGGGAAAGATTTCATTAAACAACTTGATGCACATTGCAAAGAAACGACAGGAAAGATTGCCTCTGTCGTAGGACGTTATTATGCTATGGATAGAGATAAACGTTGGGAACGAATAAAAGAAGCCTATAACTTATTAGTTAACGGCACAGGTAAAGAAACAACCGATATGTTCCAAGCCATACAGGAATCTTATGACGAAGGAATAACCGACGAATTTATTAAACCTATTGTCAATGCCAATGTGGATGGAACAATCAAAAAAGGAGATGTTGTTATCTTTTTCAACTATCGCAACGACCGTGCCAAAGAACTGACAGTCGTACTCACTCAGCAAGAAATGCCCGAATTTGGAATGAATACCGTCCCAAACCTGCAATATTACAGCATGACCCCATACGATGCTTCTTTTAAAGGCATTCATATACTTTTTGATAAAGACAATGTGAATAACACTCTGGGGGAATATCTATCCAAGGAAAAGAAGACCCAACTTCATATTGCCGAAACAGAAAAATACGCTCATGTAACTTTCTTTTTTAACGGTGGACGTGAAACCCCATACGAAGGCGAAGACCGCATTCTTGTTCCCTCTCCCAAAGTAGCCACTTACGATTTAAAACCGGAAATGAGCGCCTACGAAGTAAAAGACAAATTAGTAGAAGCTATTAATGCCAATAAATACGATTTTATCGTTGTCAACTATGCTAATGGCGACATGGTAGGACATACCGGTGTGTATAAAGCCATCGAAAAAGCCGTTATTGCCGTCAACGATTGTGTAAAAGAAACCGTTGAAGCAGCCAAAGCTAACGGCTATGAAGCTATCATTATTGCCGATCATGGTAATGCTGATAATGCAGTAAACGAAGACGGCACTCCAAACACAGCTCATTCCTTAAATCCGGTTCCTTGTATTTATGTAACAGAAAACAAAAAAGCTCAAATCCGGAAAGGGCGTTTAGCTGATGTGGCTCCCACCATTTTAAAAATCATGGAAATGCAAATTCCTAAAGAAATGAACGGTTCGGTTTTAATTGCGAACTAAATCAAATCGTTAAAACAAAACATGGAAAAAACTAAAGCTTATATATTTTACCAAACGTTTTTTCTTTTTGTTAACATAGAAAATACAGGCAAGGTTACAGGTATATAAATCTGTTAAATTAAGATAAAAATACTATTTTAGTATGCTGACAATGCTATATTATTAATATATTCGCTGATAATTATAGGTATTAAAAAGCTTATAAAAATAAATGTAAAACTTAAATATCAAACTTTAATTTATACAACAAATGATTAAAAAATTGTATTTACCATTGTTAATGGGTGTAGTTGTTGTTGCATTGTCATCATGCAGCAGTAAACTGGGAGAATTAGGAGCAGACTTTTTCACAATGACGCCGTCTGTATTGGAAGCCACAGCAGGTAAAGTACCTGTAACGATTACCGGTACATTTCCTCAATCTTATTTTAAGAAAAATGCCATTATCGAAGTAACTCCGGTTCTAAGATGGAATGGTGGAGAAGCCAAAGGGGAAAAATATGTATATCAAGGAGAAAAAGTACAAGGTAATAATACGGTAATTCCTTATCAAAATGGTGGTACTATTACAATAAAGACGTCCTATAATTACGTTCCTCAAATGGCTAAGTCGGAATTGTATTTGGTTTTTGAAGCTCGAGTAGGTAATAAAGTTGTTGCACTCCCAGATGTAAAGGTAGGTGATGGCGTGATTTCTACTTCTGCGTTGATAACAAATACAGTTACTAGTACTAATACTGCTGTTAGTAGCGATGCATTCCAACGTATCATTAAAGAAGCAAAGGAAACTGAAATTAAGTTTCTTATCCAACAGGCAAATATTCGTGCAAGCGAACTAAAAGCACAAAGTGTTAAGGAATTCAATCAACAGATAGTAGATGTAAACGCTGCTGCTAACAAACAAATCGGTAGTATTGGTGTTTCTTCTTATGCTTCTCCTGATGGTGGATTGGATTTGAATACAAAATTGGCACAAGATCGTGCAATCAGTACTGAAAAATACTTAAATCAACAATTAAAAACAAATAAAGTAGAAAATATAACTGTTGATTCCAAATCTACTGCTGAAGACTGGGCTGGTTTCCAAGAATTAGTTTCAAAATCAAATCTCCAAGATAAAGAATTAATTCTTCGCGTTCTTTCTATGTACAGTGATCCTGAACAAAGAGAACGTGAAATTAAAAACATTTCTACTGTTTATAAGACTTTAGCAGATGAAATTCTTCCTCAATTAAGACGTTCTCGCTTGACATTAAACTATGAAATTATTGGTAAATCAGATGCAGAAATTTCTAATCTTGCCAAGACGAATCCTAGTCAATTAAACATAGAAGAACTTATTTATGCTGCTACTTTGACAAATAACAATGCAGAAAAAGAAACAATCTATAACAGTATAATATCACAATATCCTAATGATTATCGTGCATACAATAATGCAGGTGTAATAGCTTATCAAACAGCTAATTTGGATAAAGCAGAATCATTGTTTAAAAAAGCTGCAAAAATTAAAGCTGCTCCTGAAGTAAATCTGAACTTAGGGCTTGTTGCTTTGGCTAAAGGTGACAATGCTGCTGCTGCCTCATATTTAGGCAATGCATCAGGTGCAGAGGGTTTGAATGAAGCGTTGGGTAACCTTTATATTGTACAAGGTCAATATGAAAGAGCTGTTAATTCATTCGGTAATTCTAAAACAAACAGTGCGGCATTAGCTCAAATTCTTACCAATGACTATAATAAAGCAAACGCTACCCTTAATGGCATAAGCAATCCTAATGCGGATACCGATTATTTGAGTGCAATTGTAGGTGCAAGAACTAATAATGTATCATTGTTGACAAGCTCTTTGAAGAAAGCTGTTCAAAAGAAGTCTTCTTTGGCTCAAAAAGCAGTTTCCGATATTGAATTTGAAAAATATCGCTCAACACCGGAATTTGTAAACATTATTAAATAAGATAATTTTTTAATTACTTATAATATTTCGCGTTTTTTGAAAAAGGAAATACTTGATTAGTATTTCCTTTTTTTGTGTACAAAATCCAAAAAGAGGTTGATGTATTCCTTTTCTATTAACAGAAAAATGTTTACTTTCGTGCAAGAAAAGAAAATGGGAAGATACTTTTTTTTACTTTTTACGCTAATTTGCTTGTTCGGCTGCAAACACAAAACCAAACAAGGGAAGATATACATAACCGGAAATATCGCAGGAATAGGGACTGATACAATCTATTTGTACGGTGCTAATGAACTACCCAATTTGATAGATACGATATATGTAAAGAATGATAAATTTTTCCATACAATTCAAGTCGATACCACTTGTCTAATTATGTTGCTATTTAATAACGGGCAGACATATCCTGTTTTTCTTGATAAAAAAAACAGTATCAATATTAAAGGGAATATTGAACATTTGAATTTATTAGATGTTAAAGGAAATCCTGTGAATGAAGAACTTACCTCTTTTCTTCAAAGTCTGGAAAATAGGGGAACGGTTTCGGAAATAAGTATAGAAGAAAAAGTTGATTCTTTTATTTGTAAAAATAATTCATCTCCTGCATCTATCTATTTGCTTGATAAATATTTTGTTCGTACAGAACTACCTGATAACAAAAGAATTAAGCGACTTATTGAAGTAATGATTGGTGAATTGCAGGATAAGCCTTACGTACAACGATTAAAGGAAGTTGCCGACCGCGTGGAAGTTATGGAATCCGGTAAGATGCTACCTTCATTCACTCTTACCAATATAAAAGGTAATAAAATATCTCGTTTCAGCATTAAAAGCGAATATCTTTTGATTTACTTTTGGGCTTCTTGGAATGATGAAAGTAGATTAGCAAATGTAGAATTGCGTAAAATTAATCGTATTTATGCCAACAAAGAAAAGACAAGAAAGGTAAAAGGAAAAGACAATAAAAAAGAACTCGCTATATTGGGTATTTCACTTGATACGGATAAAGAAGGTTGGAAACAAGCAGTTAAACAAGATACGTTAACTTGGGAACAAGTATGCGATTTTTCCGGATGGAATTCGGATGTAGTAAAACAATGTGCTGTCCTTAAGCTTCCAACTAATGTTTTAATTAATTCAACAGGCAAAATTATTGCATATAATATAAAGCAAGATTCTTTATCCATAAAATTACAAGAGTTAATAAAATAATTGTCAATTTGTTTACTCATCCGCAATTACGCCAGAAATCAATCATTTATGTTAATAAAAGTCTTTGGAGCAGCCGTCCAGGGCATTGACGCAACTCTTATTACCATTGAGGTTAATAGTTCGCGAGGCTGTATGTTTTATTTAGTTGGTTTGCCTGATTCGGCAATAAAAGAAAGTCATCAGCGTATTATTTCCGCTCTGCAAGTGAACAATTACAAAATGCCTGTCAGCAATATCATTATTAATATGGCTCCGGCTGATATTCGCAAAGAAGGTTCGGCTTATGACCTTCCTTTAGCTATCGGAATACTTGCTGCTAATGAAGTTATTTTTTCAGAACGGTTAACTCGTTATCTGATTATAGGTGAATTAGGACTTGATGGAACAATTCAACCGGTAAAAGGTATATTACCTATTGCTGTTAAAGCTCGCGAAGAGGGTTTTGAAGGTTTGATAGTTCCTTTACAAAATGCTCGTGAAGCAGCAATAGTAAACAATTTGAAAGTATGTGGAGTAAGCAATATCAAAGAAGCCATTGGTTTTTTCAACGACGAGCATGATCTGGAAGCAACAGCAGTGAATACTCGTGAAGAATTTTATCTCCAGCAAAGCATCTTTGACTTTGATTTCTCTGAAGTAAAAGGTCAAGAGAGTGTAAAACGTGCTCTTGAGGTAGCTGCCGCAGGTGGACATAATCTTATAATGATAGGTGCTCCGGGTAGTGGGAAGTCCATGATGGCTAAGCGGTTGCCTTCTATTCTGCCTCCATTGTCGTTAGGAGAAAGTTTGGAAACAACAAAGATACACTCTGTAGCCGGTAAATTAGGACGCAATTCTTCATTAATATCCAAACGACCGTTTCGTGACCCACATCACACTATTTCACAGGTAGCAATGGTAGGAGGTGGTACATTTCCTCAGCCCGGTGAGATTAGTTTGGCACACCATGGTGTGTTGTTTCTTGACGAATTACCCGAATTTGGGAGGAATGTACTTGAAGTCTTGCGACAACCATTAGAAGATAGACACATCACTATCTCACGGGCGAAATGGAGTGTTGAATATCCTGCCAGCTTCATGCTGATTGCTTCCATGAATCCTTGTCCTTGCGGTTATTACAATCACCCTACGAAAGATTGTGTATGTCATTCGGGACAAGTGCAGAAGTATTTGAATAAAATATCCGGTCCTTTACTTGACCGTATTGATATACAAGTAGAAATCGTTCCCGTATCTTTTGATAAGATTTCGGATAAACGACAAGGAGAACCAAGTGAAGCTATCCGTAAGCGTGTAATAAAAGCCCGACAAAAACAAGAGAAACGTTATACTGCTCATACGGGAGTATATTGTAATGCACAAATGACAAGTAAATTACTTGCCACTTATGCCCAACCGGACGAAACCGGATTGTCTCTTTTAAAGAATGCGATGAATAGATTAAATCTTTCTGCCCGGGCTTACGATAGAATATTAAAAGTCGCACGTACCATCGCCGATTTAGAAGACGATGAATATATCCTATCCCCCCACTTGGGCGAAGCAATAAGCTATCGAAACCTAGACAGAGAGAATTGGGCAGGATAAATTAGTGGCTGCTTAGAGATATATTTACTCCTCCCATTACAGTAATTCCCGGCATGGGATAACCTGCCATGATTTCATAATTTTTATCCATTAAGTTTTCACCTGTTAGAAAAACTCCTAAAGATTTAAGTGGATGATAAGAGACTTTTGCATTTAGTAATACATAGCTCGTTTTCAACGGATTTGTGCCTGTTGTTACGGAATACATATTATTGATGTATTGATAACTGAAATTAACGTTCCAATCCTTTAAACGGTAATTTGTAGCCACGTAAGCTTGTTGTTTGGGAGCATATGCTATTGGTTCGTCCGTATGAAGGTATGAATAGTTTCCTCGTAACTCCAGATTTCTCATAACATACCACTTTCCGGTAAATTCAAAACCTTTGTTATTGAACTTACCCGTGTTTGTATTCTTTCCTTCTTGTACTTGTATCAAATTACTACCTTTGGTGACATAGCCGGTTAATTCAATTGATAATCGCTTATCAAAAAAACTTTGGCTAATAGAAGCTTCATAGTTATTCATTCGTTCCGGTTTCAATTCGGGATTGGCGGCAGCCCATACAGCTCTATAATATAATTCACGAATAGTAGGGCTGCGGAATCCTTTGGAAACAGAGACTTTAAAAGTAGTATATTTCTGCGGACGATATGCAAAACCTATTTGAGGAAGCCATTCGTTACCATAGTTTCTATTTTGTTCCAAACGTAAACCGCCATTTAATGTCAATTTATCAAACAGAGTTTGTTGTATGATAGCATATCCGGCAACTTCATAAGTAGTAGTATCTACTTGAATTTCGTCAGGCTTGCTTTTATCAATATAATCATTCCATGCACGACCACCATAGCTTTTGAAATCAAATCCAGCAGTTATTTCATTTCCCTTAATAGGTCTGAATATTTGGTAGAGAGTTCCTCCAAAATTCTGATCTGTTGATCGAAAACGAAAATCAGGTGGATTATCTTTTTCTGCATAACCATCATTAATATTGTGGTCACCAAAATTGTAGAACAATTTCAAAGCACCATTGCTTTTCCCATAATCATTTTCCAAAGTAGCAGACACCACACCACGTGTAATATCAGCAGTATTTTCAAATATAGGCTTTGTCATTGTTCCAGGATTTTGTGTCCTATAAGATGCGATATTTATATCACTCCATACTCTGAAATGCTCGGAAAGATCATATCCTGCTTTTGCATAAACATTAGTAATGCGAAAGTCGGAATTATCACGATGTCCACCAGTCTTGTCGTGATTTATAGAAACAAAAGCATCAAAGTTGTTCTTTTTAAAACCAGTGTTAGCCATATATTTCTGCGTATTGTATGAACCGTACATCAATCGTCCATTAGCTTCCCAACCTTCTTTGTTTTGTCTACGGGTGATAATATTAACGGCTCCACCCATTGCATTACTTCCATATAATACGGAAGCAGGACCACGAATCACTTCTACTCGTTCTATATTTGATGTTCCATAAGCGTCCGGCAAATGATGTCCCATGATCCCCATATATTGAGGATGACCGTCGATTAACACTAATACTCCAGTTGTTGGTGAACCACCAACACCACGTATGGTAATTCCTCCTGTTCCTCCTGATGACACTCCAAAACCGGCAATCCCTCGCTCGGTAATAAACATTCCTGGAATTTGTTCGGATAATATTGGTAATAAAGCAGATTCGCTACTCTCTTCTATCTCGTTACGATTGATAACAGAAATAGTTATTGGCACATCATTGCGATTTACTTGAGCACGAGTACTCGTTACGGTTACTTCATCTAAAGCAAAGTGAAGACTATCGTTGTTTTGTGCAAAAACCATTAATGAATCTACAAACAAAGTAAAAGAAAGAAATAATAGCTTTTTAATCATAAATATAAACTATATGTTTTTTATAAACTATACTATAGCTATAGTATTCGAAATCTCTAACATCTTTCTTATAGGCTTTACTGCCTTCGCTATTATATCTCCATCAACTTCTATTTCCGGATATTCGTACTTTAAACAATTATATAGCTTCTCCATTGTATTTAAACGCATAAAACCACATTCACTGCAAGCACAAGTACTATCTTCAGGAGGAACAGGAATAAATGTCTTCTGCGGACATTGTTTTTGCATCTCATGCAATATACCTGATTCAGTAGCAACAATAAAACAATTCTTATTACTATCTACCGCATACTTCAACAAAGCAGCAGTAGACCCTATAAAATCAGCCAATTTCAGTACTACACTCTTACATTCTGGATGTGCAAGCACAACAGCATCAGGATATGTATATTTTAAAGTAACAATCTTCTCTACAGAAAATTGTTCGTGAACATGACAAGCACCATTCCATAACAACATATTACGACCAGTGACAGAATTAATATAATTTCCAAGATTTCTGTCAGGTCCAAAAATGATCTTCTCATTCTTCGGAAAACTCTCTACTATCTGTTTGGCATTAGTAGAAGTTACTACTATATCGCTTACCGCTTTCACAGCCGCTGTAGTATTTACATAAGAAACAACCGTATAATCAGAATGTTCTTCAACAAATCGAGTAAATTTATCTGAAGGGCAACTATCCGCCAATGAACAACCTGCATTCAAATCCGGTACTAATACTTTCTTATCCGGACAAAGTATCTTAGCAGTCTCCCCCATAAAATGAACTCCGCAAAGTACGATAATCTCTGCTTCTGTCTTTGCCGCCCATTGAGCTAAAGCCAAACTATCTCCTACGTAATCAGCAATATCCTGTATATCTCCTGTCTGGTAATAATGCGCTAAGATAATCGCTTTTTTTTCTTTTCTTAATTTATTGATAGCAACTTTAAAATCTTTTTTGGATGTTTCTTCTTTATTCATTATATTATTTTATTTGAATAATAAAAATATATTATGATAGTGATAGGTTGTTTATTGTATTAATAAATAAATTTGATATTTCTTGCATATTAAGTTATTGATATTTTGACTGGTATTATTGATAGGATATTAACTTATATAAATACTATTAATATATTAATAATGAAATATTTATGTAAATATTTCAGCAGTTGTTAATAAAGAACAAAGTTAAAAGATTTATAAGACAAATAGGATAGTTGTAGAATAAAAGTATGTTAGAGAAAGCTTTAAAATTTAAGCGTAATTAATTTTGAAAGTTCATTTATGGTTATTCATATAAATAGTTTTGAATGATGCAAAAATAGTTTTGAATTTGTATTGAGATGATTTAAGTATTTTTTGAACAGGGGTGTGTTGAAAAATTTATGTCTTGTTGATGAACAAAATACCTATATATAGTGATTTTTTATTAAAGGAATAATATATTATTTTGTAGATTAATTTATAAATTAAGGTATAATGGGTAAACAACAGAAGTATAAGTCTACCGATAAGATGCTTAATCTCATAAGTGACAATTATACGTTGTTACAGGTGATAAGCCGTTTTGGTTTTCCTCTTGGATTTGGAGATAAGACAGTAAAGGAAGTATGTGAGATGAATAATGTTGATTGTCGTACGTTCTTGAAGATAGTTAATTTTGTAGAAGAAGGCTTTTCAAGAATAGACGATGATTTAGAGGATATATCCGTATCTTCTTTAGTGAATTATTTGCATCAGGCACATAGTTATTTTCTTGATTTTGCTTTGCCCGTTATCCGGCGTAAACTGATAGAAGCCATTGATTGTTCGGAAGATGAAGTGGCTTTTCTTATTCTTCGTTTCTTTGATGAATATGTTCATGAAGTAAGAAGACACATGGAATATGAAGAGAAAACCGTATTTAAGTATGTTGAAGACCTACTTCATAATAAGTTTTCAAAGAGTTATCATATTAGTGTTTTTTCCAAACATCATGATTCCATAGGTGAGAAATTAACGGAATTAAAGAATATTATCATAAGGTATTGCCCATCGGAGGCAAATAAAAATCTATTGAACGCCGCTTTGTTTGATATATATGTTTGCGAAGAAGAGCTTGATTCGCATTGCAAGATAGAGGATTATCTTTTCGTCCCGGTCATATTGAGGTTAGAAAGGAGAATGGGTGGAAATGAAAAATGATAATACTATTCGCATTGCTATAGCAGAAACATCTCTTATTCTTCGAAGTGGATTGACAAATGTTTTGAAACGATTGCCTAATCTGCGAATACAACCTGTGGAACTTGCTTCACTTGGTGCCTTGAATGATTGTCTGAACGTTCAGCCCCCCGATATTTTAATTGTTAATCCTGTCTTCAGTGATTTTTTTGACGTTACCCGCTTTCGTAATGCGAATGCAGAAAAAAATATTCGTGTAGTGGCTTTTGTAAATTCTCTTATAGATTCTTCATTGTTGAGTAAGTACGATGATTTTATTTCAGTTCTTGACGATTTGGATGTGCTTGCTCTCAAAATAGGTAATCTGCAGAATATTAAATTGACGGAAGAAGAAAGTGATAATACGGAGAATCTCAGTCAGAGAGAAAAAGAAATTGTTATTTGCATAGTGAAAGGAATGACCAATAAAGAAATAGCTGATAAACTGTATCTTTCTATTCACACAATAATTACACACCGGCGAAACATTTCTAAAAAGTTACAAATACACAGTACTGCCGGTCTTACTATTTATGCTATTGTTAATAAGTTGATAGAATTGAAAGATATAGAAGAGAAAAAGGGATAGAAAGAAAAAAAGACGGTCTAAAAAGTGAAGTAATACAAATAATGACACAGAAACACAGAATTTTTGATGTTTATAATATCAGCTGTGTTTCTGTGTCATTATTTGTTTGTTGTTACCAAATAGATACTCGCTTATCCGTAGGGACAAACATAGGATTCTCTTCTTCTATATTAAAGGCTTCATACCATGCATCGATGTGAGACAAGGCGCCGTTGACACGCCATTTTCCTAATGAATGCGGATCGGATTTTGTACGTACCAGTATTTCTTCGGGACGAATATTACTTGCCCAAACGTTGGCATACGATAAGAAGAAGCGTTGCTCGGGTGTAAAATTATTCTTGTTCTTGAGTGGTTTTTCCTTGGTTGCTTTTTTAAATGCTTGATAGGAAATTTGCAATCCGCCATAATCGGCAATATTTTCACCCAAAGTAAGTTTTCCGTTAGCATGAACGTTTGGCGCTACCTGTATAGAGTCAAAGAAGTCCGCCATTACTTTTGCACGTTCTTCAAATTGTTTTGCATCTTCTTCTGTCCACCAATCTTTTAAGTTACCTTCTTTGTCGTATTGGCGACCTTGATCGTCGAATCCGTGTGTCATTTCGTGTCCGATGACTACCCCGATGGCTCCGTAATTAAAAGCGTCATCGGCATTCATATCGAAAAATGGATATTGTAAAATGCCAGCAGGAAAACATATTTCGTTTGTCGAAGGATTGTAATATGCGTTTACTGTTTGTGGGGTCATGTGCCATTTGTCTTTATCGACAGGTTTTCCTACTTTGCTAAGCATATAGGCGTATTCGAACCGGTTGGCACGTTTGATGTTTTCAAAATAATTGCCTTTTTCGATATTTAATGTAGAATACTCTCTCCATTTGTCGGGATAACCTACTTTTATATAAAAAGCTTCTAATTTTTCTATTGCTTTTGTTTTGGTTTCGTCACTCATCCATGTCGATGCCTGAATACGTTCACCGAGTACTTCCTGTAGATTGTGTACCAATTCCAGCATACGTTTTTTCGCTTTGGGCGGAAAGTATTGTTTTACGTACATTTGTCCGACGGCTTCACCCAATATGCTGTTTACGGTGCTTTCCGCACGTTTCCAGCGCGGTGATTGTTCTTCTTTTCCAGATAGGGTCTTTCCGTAGAAGTCGAAATTCTGTGCGTAAATGTCGTCACTTAAATATCCTGCCGCACCGTCTATCAGCTTCCATTGGATATACGCTATTTGAGTATCCAAAGGTTCTGAGGTTATGATGTTTTCTACTTCTATTAATGATTCTTTTTGCGACGCATTTATTTCTTTTACCTCTTTCAATCCCAGCGTGGTGAAATAGGTGCTCCAATCAATGGAAGGGACAAGTTTTTGTACTTCTTCAATTGATATTTTACTATAATTGGCGTATGGGTCGCGAAGTTTTACATTGTCGTAGGCGGCTGTTGCCAAGCGCGTTTCTATTTTTAACACGGCTTCCATGTTCTTTTGAGCTTGTTCCGGAGAAAAGCCTGTCAGTTCGAACATCTTCGTTACATGTTCTTTGTATTTGTTGCGGATATTGGTTGTATGTTCGTCTTTATCCAAGTAATATTCACGTTGACCCAAACTGATGCCGCTTTGGTATGTTTGAAGCAGGTTTTGAGAACTGCTCATAGGATCGGCATCCACATATATGGTGAAATAAGCATCCGTGCCTGAAAGCATTAATTCGGGTATCAGTTTGGACAATTCGGATTTGTTTTTTATGGATGCGATGTATTCCAAATCGGATTTGACAGGAGCGTATCCGTCTTGATTTAGTTTTATGCTGTCCATAGCCATATTATAGATATCGCCTATTTTTTGCTCTACGGTACCTGTTTTTGTTGGTTTGGAAGCAATGTTTTCAATTAAGTCTTTTAATTGTTTACGATTGTTTTCTGCCAGTTTATCAAATGAACCGAAACGTGAGTATTCTCCCGTTAACGGATTGTTTAGCATCCATCCTCCGCATGCGAATTGATAGAAATCAACTTCCGGAGAGATGAGGGTATCTAAGTTTGTTACGTCTATACCCGAAGTTTGGGTATCTTTTTTTGAATTACAAGCTGTTGTCATAAGCACTAATACGGTAATAATTAGTAAAGAGAACTTTTTCATTTTGTTTTTATGTTTGAATGTTAGTAGTTTAGTTTTATCATTTCTTCAATGTATTCTCTGTTGTTGCTCAATCGGGGAACTTTGTTTTGTCCGCCTAACTTTCCTTTGTCTTTTAGCCAGTCGTGGAACAGATTCTTTCGTGCCGGAATTACTTCTAAAAGCTGTAGTGCAATATCTTTTGAGCGTTTTGCTTCATAGTCGGAGTTAAATTCTTTCAAAGCAGCGTCGAGGGTGTCGGCAAAGTTACCAAGCGAATCCGGCATTTGAGAAAATTCTATTAACCATTGGTGGCGACACTTTGCATTTTCATCCATGAACACAGGAGCGGCGGAATATTCACTCACTTGCGCTCCCGTAATGGCGCAAGCCTTTGCTAAACCATTTTCTGCATTATCAATGATGAGTTCTTCGCCGAAAGCGTTAATAAAATGTTTTGTGCGTCCGGTAATGATGAACTTATAGGGCTTGTTATTCGTGAACTTTACGGTATCGCCGATCATATACCGCCAAAGTCCGCATGAGGTAGAGATTACAATGGCATAGTTCTTATTCAGTTTTACTTCCTCTAAAGAACAGGTACGTGGATTATTGTTTCCGATATCTTCCAAAGGAATAAATTCGTAAAAGATACCATAGTCAATCATCAGTAGCAGTGAAGGGCTGGAAAAATCGTTCTGTGTGCCGAAATAACCTTCGGAGGCGTTGTATGTCTCCACGTAGTGCATATTATCGGAGCGGATTAATTGTTTGTATTGCTCGCGATAAGGATTAAAACAGACTCCGCCATGAAAAAACACCTCCAGATTAGGCCATACCTCTTCCAACGATTGTTTTCCTGTCTTTTCGAGAATGCGTTTGATGATAACCAAAAGCCATGAAGGAACTCCTGAGAGGTTAGTTACATTGACGTTGACGGTTTCGGAGGCAATAGCTTCTATCTTCTTTTCCCAATCGTCCATCAAAGCTACCTTCTTGCTTGGTACACGCAAATAATTCACAAAAGGAGAAATGTGCTGTATTAAAATAGCCGATAAGTCGCCCACAAAACAGTGGAGGGAATTATAATCGGGCTGATGGTTGCCACCAAGAATTAGCCCTTTTCCCGATAGAAAACGACTTTCCGGGTTCATTCGAAGATATTGTATTACAGCATCCGCTCCACCCTTGTAGTGGGTGTCATGTAAGGCTTCTTTACTTACCGGCAAAAGTTTGCTTTTGTTGTTGGTTGTACCTGACGATTTGGCGAACCAACGAATCTTCGATGACCAGAGAATATTGTTTTCCCCTGTGCGTAGCCGGTCAACATAGGGTTTTATATCATCATACGTCTGTACGGGAACACGGTTTTTATAATCTTCATAATTCCGAATGTTTTTATAATCATATTTCTTTCCCCATTCCGTTTTTTCTGCTTTTTTGACCAGGTGCATCAATACTTTGTGCTGTATTTCTCCTGCCTCACTCGCATATTTGTCAATTTCCTTTAAACGAGGTTCAAGAAACTTTCTTACAATATCCGTAGTATTCATAATTACAGACTTAATTTTTGACCTACAAAAGTAGGTATAATTTATGTGTCAATGTTCAATTGTAGGTAGATAATACCAAAAATCCGACAAACCGTATTATCTTTGCAACGGTGGTAAAATTAACCGCTGTGAAATTTATATATGTTCAAAGATTTATGAAATTTTATAACAGAGAACATGAATTGGAAACCCTGCAAAAAGTCAGGGAGACAGCTTTTTCCCAACATTCCAAACTGACGGTTCTGACCGGAAGAAGGCGTATCGGAAAAACCAGCCTTGTACTCAAAAGCAGTGGAAATACTCCTACTCTTTATCTGTTCGTTGGGCGAAACAGCGAAGCCGACCTGTGCGACAAGTTCGCACAAACTATTGTCCAAACGCTGCATGTGGTTATACCGGGAAAGATATACAGTTTCGTGAGTCTTTTCGAATTTCTGATGGATTTGGGTACAAGACAAAAGTTCAACTTGATCATTGACGAGTTTCAGGAGTTTTATAACATCAACTCCGCTGTTTATAGTGGTATGCAAGACGTCTGGGACAGATTCCGTACCGGATCAAACATTAATCTCATCGTAAGCGGTTCTGTGTACACACTGATGGAACGCATTTTTAGGGATGAAAAAGAACCTTTGTACGGGCGAAGCGACAGAGTTTTAAAATTAAGACCGTTCACTACATCGGTGCTCAAACAAATACTTGCTGATTTCAAACCGGATTATACTCACGAAGACCTGCTGGCACTCTACACCTTTACGGGAGGAATTCCCAAATATGTGGAATTATTCCTGGACAGTGGAAGTACGGACATGGAAGCTATGGTTGACTTTATGACGCAATCGGATTCACCATTCCTTGACGAAGGAAAAACATTGCTGATTCAGGAATTCGGGAAAAAATACGGGAATTATTTCTCCATTCTGACAGCCATAGCCGACGGCAATAACACCATCTCGGCTATGGAGACCAAGTTCGCTATAAGTTTGGGAGGACACTTAAAACGATTGGAAGAAGATTACGAGCTGATATCCAAGAAAAGACCCATCTTCTCAAAAGAAGGTACCCAAACTTTGCGCTATGAGATAACAGATCCTTTTTTAAAGTTTTGGTTTCGCTATTTCGAGAAATACAGTTCATTGATAGAGATCAATAATTTCAAAGCACTTGCACACATCATCAAAAACGACTATCCCACTTATTCGGGAACTTCACTCGAGTACTATTTTCGCCAACGCATGGAAGAGAGCCAAGAGTATAGGAATATTGGTTCCTGGTGGTGCTCTAAAGGCGACCCCTGCGAAATAGACATTGTGGGTATTTATACGGATAATAAAAGAGCATTGATTGCAGAAGTCAAAAGACAACACAAAAACTTCAAGCCGGAACTCCTGCACAAAAAAGAAGAAACCATCCGCAACAAAGTATTATCCGCATACGAAATCCAAAGCAAATGCTGGTCTATGGAAGATATGTAATCCTACAGGTCTTCCGAATATCAGGGCTTTCCCCGTATTCTCTTTTCCCTCTTGTTCACGCTCTTGCTTACCTTCTTGTTTCCCTTTTTTCTCTTTCCCTTTAACTTTCTTACCCGTTCTGTTTTTGATTGTTCTATCGCGAGGCCTCGTTCTTTCGTTTCGATTGTACCCGTTCTCTCGTTTGTATCTGCCTTTGCTGCCGTAACTTTATCCTTTTTTAACTCCTCACTTTCCACTTTCAATTTTCCACTTTCAATTTTCGTCCCGTAACTCGCAGCAGCCTCGTAAGACTTCTCAATAAAACCATAAGTGTGACATAATACCGTACCTGGAAGCAATACCAACGATTGTGTGGAATACTCCGTGCAACGCTTCGTCTTTCGACTGTGAACATACCCAACAGCGCCCTCACCTACCTGCTCGTCCGTACATACATATCCATTCTTGGCACGGAAAAGGCGTTCATCCACTAATGTATAAAACGGAATACGGGAATCACCCTCCAAGACAAATTCATATAGCTTTAATTCTGCATGAGGCATGTAAAAATTAACTTCTCTGTTAGGGCGTACCTGCATCAGGTAGAGACTAGAAATTTTGTCTCCATAACGAAATGCAGCGTTGCAACCTACTAAAGAAGATGAAACCTCTCCAAGTGTTGTAGTTTCATCTATCGAAAATTCCAAAGGAAGTTGCAGAGAGGTTACCACCCGATTATCGGAAACTGTTGTTTCTATGGGTGGGAGTGTTCCTTCTGAAATATTGAACTCATCTACTACACATGCCTCTGCCAACGCCTCTCCTTTGTCGAGAAATACTTCCGTAGCTTTCAGGTTGTTCTTAACAAACACATTGTAAGCCGTCAGGGAAGGAGGACGGGTTTGGTATGATTCACGAACGAAAGAAGAGAGGATACGATACGCCGAAAGGATATTTGATAGTTTTGTACGTTGCCGCATCTGAGAGAATGTACGTGGATTGGCGGGTCTGTTGTTGATACTTCGGAATACTTGTTTGCCGCATCTGACGTAAGCTGCCATATTTTCTATGCGTCCACGATAGGAGCCGAGAGGAAAGGTTGTAATCATAAGTTAAAGGTTTGGTTGATAAGTTAAGTAAGGTTGTAAACCTTCTCAAAAAGGTATCCCAAAGATATGAAAAAACACTGAAATTGCCTAATTTTTAACTCTTTATTTAATGAAACTTCAAAGGAGTTGTATATATAGCAATGTCCCATATACCGCTTTATTCGACTCTAGAGGAGTCGAATATTACTTTCATTTGCTATTCTATATTCTATAAGTATTTGAATCCTTCGGATTCTTTTTTAATAAATTTAAACAGACTCTTAGCAGTTTGTAAGCAATCCGAAACGTATTCCGGGGGCTTCTTTGAGTATCTATGTCCGCTTCGGAAGCGGGCATGGAGTGGGGGAGGAGTGGAGAGGAATCGGACAAAATACGGACATAACTCCTAATCATGCGCGCAGGAAAGAATCAGCTAGTTAAGAGAATCGTTGTAGTTTCTTCCCCCAGATGTCACTTCGCTTATCTGGGGCTGAATTATGTCAGGTTTTTAGTCTGTTAAATGTTTTCGGTGTACTTATTCGGAACGGCTGTAATTAGGCGATTCGCTCGTAATCGTTACATCGTGCGGATGGCTTTCCGTAACCCCCGCATTGGTAATACGAACAAACTTTGCATTATGAAGCTTTTCGATATTGGCAGCTCCACAATATCCCATGCCTGCACGCAACCCTCCGGATAACTGATAAATCACTTCGTAAAGAGTCCCTTTGTAAGGAACGCGTGCAGCAATACCTTCCGGGACAAGCTTCTTTACATCAATCTCTCCACTTTGGAAATAACGGTCTTTGGAACCGTTTTCCATTGCTTCAAGCGAACCCATTCCACGATAAGACTTAAATTTACGTCCGTTGAATATAATTGTTTCGCCCGGACTTTCTTCCGTTCCGGCTACCAACGAACCAATCATTACTGAAT
>SNRY01000036.1_pt1 | contig 56950 bp, 27 predicted proteins | sample 4693421 | NCBI WGS metagenome assembly SNRY01 (sample SAMN11003215, study PRJNA524138) | termite gut metagenome | isolation source: Bacteroidetes bacterial symbionts from single cell of protist host amplifed... | host: Streblomastix strix ... | reverse complement strand
TCGCGAGCATCCAGCAGACCGTCGTCCATATTAATATCAATAATCAATGCCCCGTCTTCCACCTGCTTACGAGCGATTGAGAGCGCTTCCTCATACTTCTTTTCCTGAATCAGTTTTAGAAACTTACTTGAACCGGCTACATTGCAACGTTCGCCGATATTCACAAAGTTTATTTCGGGTTTTACTTCCAATAACTCCAATCCGGCAAGCCATAAGCAATCGGGTAGGCGAGTTGTTTGGAGAGGGTAAAATGTTTCTTCCTCAAGTAGTCAAGGGTACGCGAAGCTATCACAAAGAAGATGTGGAAACCATCGGCTTGATTTACTATTTGGTAAAAGAAAAAGGCATGACGCTGCCCGGCGCCCGTCAAAAATTGAAAGACAACAGAGAAAGCACGTTGCGCAATTATGAAGTTATCACTCGATTGAACGGAATTAAAGCGGAGCTTTTAGCTATAAAAACAGAATTGGATAAAGCAAGTATTGAAAACGAATAGAATCGAAAAAACATTATATATTTGCAAACTATTGGTTATTGTATGAAACGGATTCTATCCATATTCCTAATTCTCGTTATGCTGACGGCAGGGGCGCATCCTGTTTTCGCTATACATTTTTGTAAAGGGAAATTGCATTCTGTCAGTCTCATGACCAATAAAAGCGTCAAACCTTGCTGTGGCGAAAGTGCGGCGGCTGATGCGCCATATTCCGGTCATACAGAATCTTTATTAGTAACAGAATCACATGCTTCCTGCTGCCATATTCAAGAGGTGCAAATCTCTACAGATGATTATCAACGTCAGGCACAGCTAAACACAATCCCTGTTTTACCGGCTTTTGAGAGTGCATGGATTATTTTAAACGGTATATCGAACCGGATAGAACCCGATAATTCATCTACCATACGACATCTTTTTCCTCCCGGAGGTCTTAATAAGCAAAACTTAGATGTGCTTGCATCTATTTGCATCTATCGTATTTAAAAACTTCTTCCTTCCTTATCCTCTTTTTAAATCATAAAAGGGGAATTGAGTTACACCCTTTCGTGCGGTGTCATGTCATCTATATATTCCCGTACAGGGAGAAGTTAAATTAGTATATCCATGCTCAACAGAATTATCAAATACTTTCTTGAAAACAGGTTGATAACTATAATATTGCTTATCACACTTGTAGTATGGGGATTGTCGTCGGCTCCCTTTAATTGGCACGGAGGACTATTGCCACGCAATCCCGTTCCTGTGGATGCTATCCCCGACATTGGCGAAAATCAACAGATTGTGGCTACCGAATGGATGGGACGTTCCCCGAAAGATATTCAAGACCAAATTACGTATCCGTTGACAACTTCCCTGCTGGGTGTTCCGGGGGTTAAGACCATTCGTAGCACATCCATGTTTGGAATGTCCTTTATCTACATCATATTTAATGATGATATAGAATTTTATTGGAGCCGTTCCCGTATTCTCGAAAAGCTGAACTCTCTCCCTGCCGGAACGTTGCCCGAAGGAGTTCAACCGAGTTTAGGTCCTGACGCAACGGCTTTGGGGCAAATATTCTGGTACACATTGGAAGGTCGGAACCCCGAAACGGGCAAACCGGCAGGAGGCTGGGATCCCGATGAACTGCGAACGGTGCAAGACTTCTACGTCAAATATACCCTGTCGTCTGCCGAAGGGGTTGCGGAAGTGGCATCCATCGGCGGTTTTGTCAAGGAATATCAGGTAGAGATAAATCCCAATGCCATGCGGGCATTCAGCGTGTCCGTCATGGATATAATGAACGCCGTTCAAAAAAGCAATCTGGATATTGGTGCGGAAACGATAGAGATTAACAAAGCCGAATACCTGATACGGGGATTGGGTTACATCAAAAGTGTTTCCGATTTGGAGGAAGCGGTGATTACCGTCCGAAACAGCGTATCCGTTAAAATAAAAGACGTTGCCTTTGTGAATCTCGGACCTGCCACACGCAGAGGAGGATTGGATAAGGAGGGCGTGGAAGCTGTGGGCGGTGTAGTCGTTGCCCGCTACGGCTCCAACCCCATGCAGGTGATTGATAACGTAAAAAAGAAGATAGAAGATACGGAGGCAGGACTGCCTCAAAAAACCTTGCCGGACGGTACGGTATCTAAAGTTACCGTTGTGCCTTTCTACGACAGGTCGGGACTGATACAGGAAACCATCGGGACACTCGAAACGGCGCTTTCGCACGAGATTCTTATCTGTATCATTGTCGTTATCGTACTGGTGTTCAATCTGCGGGCATCGGTAGTCATATCCGCCATTCTCCCCATTGCCGTACTCTCTACGTTCATCATCATGCGTCAAACCGGTGTCGAAGCCAACATCGTAGCCCTTTCGGGCATTGCTATAGCCATCGGGGTCATGGTAGATGTGGGTGTCGTCTTTGTCGAGAATATTATCCGGCACTTGGAAGAAGAAGAGCGAAGTAAAGGCATCCCGAAAGGGAAAGCATTTATCAGTCTGATATACAAAAGCGTCAGCGAAGTATCGGGGGCTATATCCACAGCTATGTTAACGACTGTCATCAGCTTCCTGCCCGTCTTTGCCATGGAAGCCCAAGAAGGAAAACTCTTTAAACCCTTGGCATATACAAAGACATTTGCCTTAATTTCGGCATTCTTACTGGGGATTGCTTTGTTGCCGACATTGACTTATTATGTCTTTTCGCTGAAAATCCCTCTCAAACGGATACATAAAGCTATCAATAGGAAAGTATTAAATTACGTGAGCATCGGGCTGGTACTGTCAATCGCCACGTACTATCTGACCACGGAATGGTTGCCGATGGGTACGCAAAAAGGACTCCCAGTCAATCTGATATTTGTTGTTGTCTGTATTGCCGGAATATTAGCCATATTATGGACGCTGGTTATTTACTATGAACGCATTTTGCGGTGGTGTTTGGCAAACAGATGGAAGTTCATGCTGTTACCCTTTGTTACGGTATTGTTGGGGATTATTATCTGGTTGGGATTTGATAAAACCTTCGGTTTCGTAGCCAAAGGGGTTGAAACGGTTGGTTGGAAAACATTCAGGCAAACGAACTTCTGGCAAGCATCAAGCAACAAGTTTCCGGGCATTGGGGAAGAGTTTATGCCGAGCCTCAACGAAGGTTCTTTCTTGCTGATGCCCACAAGTATGCCACATACGGGCATTGAACAAAACCTGCAATACATTGAAACGCTGGATAAAAGAATTTCCAATATTCCCGAAGTGGAAATTACCGTAGGGAAATGGGGACGGGTCAATTCGGCACTCGATCCGGCTCCCAGCCAAATGTTTGAAAATACAATCAACTATCGTTCCGAGTATATCTTAGAGAAAAACGGACACCGGAAACGGTTCAAAGTGGACAGTAAAGGGGCATATCTTTTAAAAGACGGCTCTACATACAATCCCGAAGATGGATTTCGCCTAATTCCTGCCGATAGCCTCATTGCAGACAAGAGCGGTGATTATTTCAGGCAATGGCGTTCCCACATCAAAAAAACGGACGACATCTGGCAGGAAATTATCAATGTCTCCCACATACCGGGAGTAACATCTTCCCCGAAACTACAACCTATTGAGGCTCGTCTGGTGATGCTTTCCACCGGTATGCGTGCGCCGATGGGATTAAAAGTTTCCGGTCCGGATTTGGAATCCATCGAAGCAGGAGGAAAGGTATTGGAGGCAGCTTTGAAAGATGTTCCTTCCGTATTGCCTTCTACCGTTTTTTACGACCGGGCGGTAGGCGCACCCTATATTGAAATAAAACTGAACAGGCAACACATGGCGCGTTACGGTGTCACTGTGGCAGATTTGCAAGAAATCATCAGTGCTGCTGTCGGAGGAATGTCGCTGACAACTACGGTTGAAGGGCGCGAACGGTTTGCCGTTCGTTTGAGGTATCCCCGCGAACTAAGAGATAACCCCGAAGAGCTTTCCGGGTTGATTATACCGGCAGCCACAGGAGCGCAAATTCCTCTAAAAGAGGTTGCCGAAATAACCTATACCAGAGGAGCGCAAATGATACAAAGCGAAAACACATTCCTTTTGGGATATGTGATATTCGACAAAGTAGCCGGAAGGGCGGAAGTGGACGTAGTAAAGGAAGCCGACAAGGTTCTAAAAGCAAAGATTAGCTCCGGCGAAATTCAATTGCCCAAAGGGGTATCTTACAAATTCGCCGGTAACTACGAACAGCAGGAAAGGGCAACCAAGCGTCTGTTAATAGTTATTCCTCTGAGTTTGCTGGCAATCCTGTTGATTTTATACTTCCAATTCAAGAAGATAACAGCTTCGCTTATACATTTTTCAGGGGTGTTTGTTGCTTTTGCCGGCGGGTTTATATTGCTTTGGTTATACGGAGAGCCTTGGTTTATGAACATTTCTTTGGGTGGTGTAAACCTGCGGGATTTGTTTCAAATGCACCCGATAAACCTTAGTATTGCCGTATGGGTAGGATTCATCGCTTTGTTCGGTATTGCTACGGACGACGGGGTATTGATGGGGAGCTACATACACCAAACGTTCTTAGAAAGAAAGCCCCGAACAAAGGATGAAATCAGGGAAGCCGTTGTTCATGCCGGATTGAAAAGAGTGCGTCCTGCCGCCATGACCACAGCCACAACCCTTATCGCCTTACTGCCCGTTCTTACTTCCACAGGTAAAGGGGCGGATATAATGGTTCCGATGGCTATCCCCACATTTGGAGGAATGTTAATACAATCTATGACGATGTTTGTTGTCCCTGTATTCCAATGCTGGTGGAGGGAGAATAAGTTGAAAGTGGAAAATTGAAAATGGATAGTGTTATGATACGACAAAGAATAAGATATTTCGCTTTACTGCTATTGACCCTGCCGATTAGTGGAAGCCTTTGGGGACAAAGTTCCGATTCGCTAAGCCATTATCTGGAAATAGCAGCACAAAATAATCCGGGGGTCAAAGCCGACTTTTTGGCTTATCAAGCCTCTTTGCAGAAAGTACCGCAAGCAGGCGCTTATCAAGACCCGCAGTTGGAAATAGGGTACTTTCTGAAACCGATGGAGATTATAGACGGTCGTCAAGTAGCCAACTTTCAGCTTATGCAAATGTTCCCTTGGTTTGGAACAAAGAAAGCTGCCCAAACGGAGGCTGTCCACATGGCGAAAATGGCATTTGAGAAGTTCCGCGAAACAAGGGACAATCTCTATTTGAACGTATATATTCAGTGGTTTACCCTCTGTCGGTTACAGCAGAAACTGGTAAACAACAGGGAAAACAGGGAGTTATTGACCCGGTTGGAAGAGCTTGCCATACGGAAGTTTTCATCTCCGGTGAGTGGTTCCGGCTCAAGTTACTCCGTTCCTACCTCAACCGTCCAATCTTCCGTTTCGGATATGGGCAGTAACGGTATGTCAATGGGAGGAAGTGCCAATCCTCAACCCGTACCGACTGCTTCAAACGGCAATATGTCGTCGATGGGAGCGACGGGCGATGAGATGGGCGGTGCTTCTTCGGGAATGTCAGACGTTCTGCGTATCCGGTTGGAGATGGCAGAGTTGGACAACAACATAGAAAGCATTCTTTCCGAAATCAAAGCGGAAAAAGCCGGATTCAATGCCTTGTTAAACCGTCCGGCTGATAGCGAAATCATCGTTCCCGACTCTTTCGGACAGATACCTTTTCTCTTTGATACCGCATCGGCAATGGTTCGGATAGCCGACCAAAACCCCATGTTGGAAATGATCAACGAAGAAGGGCTTGCCTACAAAGCAAAAGCCGAAATGGATAGGAAGATGAGCTATCCCATGTTGGGTATCGGTTTGCAATATATGCTCATCAACAAAAGCAAACCTACCGCAAGTCCGATGACGGCAGAACCCGATATGAGCAATGACGGCATGAGCAGTAGCATGAATGGTAAGGACATGGTTATGCCGATGCTCTCCGTCAGCATTCCCATATACCGGAACAAGTACAAGGCGCAACAAAGGGAAAGCAGCTTCCGCCAACAGGAAAGTCAGGAGAAGTATATCAATACGCTAAACACGCTCGAAGCCGAATTATATAAAACTACGCATCTGTTAGACGATGCTTCCAGAAAGATTGCCCTTTATAAAAAACAATCGGAATTGGCTCAAACAACTTATAATTTGATTGTGCAGGAGTTTATATCCGGCAAAAGCGACTTGACAAACGTTATCCAAGTGCAACGTCAACTTTTGGATTACCAATTAAAGACGGCGGAAGCCATAGCAGATTATAATACAATGGCAGCATCTATCCAAAAACTAATTTCATTTAAAAACGTAGAACAACAATAACAGCAAATAATCATGGATACAACTAAAATAAAAAACATACTGATAAAGAACACTAAATATGGCTTGATTCTCATTGCCGGACTATTTTTAGGGTGGCTGATATTTGGAGGTTCCGACAATCATGATGTAATGCCGGAACACGGGCATACTCACGAAGAGGCAACGGGGCAAACATGGACATGCTCCATGCACCCACAGATAAAACAAGATAAACAGGGTAAATGCCCCATTTGCGGAATGGATTTAATTCCGTTGAAAACATCGGGGAAAGCAGAGGGAGCCATAGACCCGAATGCTATTCAATTATCGGAAGAAGCTGCTGCTTTGGCTAACGTTCAAACTACCAAAGTCAGCCGACAAAATCCGGTGAAGGAAATACAACTGTACGGAACAATACAAGCCGACGAGCGGTTGTCGCAATCGCAAACCTCTCATGTAAACGGACGTATTGAAAAGCTATTCATCAACTTTACGGGAGAAAGCGTCCGGCAAGGACAAACGATTGCAACCATTTATTCCCCGGAACTGTTGAATGCACAGCAAGAATTGCTCGAAGCCGGTAAGATGCAAGCCATGCAACCGGCGCTTGTGGAAGCTGTCAGAGAAAAGCTCCGTTTATGGAAACTATCCGACGAACAAATCGCCGGGATTGAGCAATCGAAAAACGTATCTCCACTGATAGAGATAAAAGCGAATACAGGCGGTATTGTTGTAAGCAAAAAAGTCAATCAAGGGGATTACGTCAATCAGGGCGGCGTATTGTTTGATATTGCCAATCTCTCGCCAATTTGGGCAATGTTCGATGCTTACGAAACGGATTTACCTTTCCTGAAAACCGGTGATAACATAACGTTTACCCTGCAAGCATTGCCGGGGAGAACGTTCACCGGTAAAATATCGTTTATAGACCCTGTACTTGATAAAACAACACGCACGGCAAAAATTAGGGTGGAAACAGCCAACAGGGAAATGCTGCTGAAACCGGAGATGTATGCCAATGCCATTGTCAAAGCCCCGCTCAAACAATACAACAATGAGATTGTCATACCCAAGTCCGCCGTATTGTGGACGGGAAAGCGTTCCATTGTTTACGTCAAACAATCGGATACGGATTCTCCGGTGTTTATGCTTCGTGAGATTGAATTGGGACCTTCTTTGGGCGATTCGTATGTAGTTGTTTCCGGTGCGAACGACGGCGACGAAATAGTTACCAACGGGGTATTTTCCGTAGATGCCAGCGCACAACTCGAAGGCAAGCGCAGCATGATGAATGAAGAGATTTTTTCTAAATAAATTATTAATCGTTAAAATGAAAACAAATGAAAAAGTATTGTTTTATTCTTGTTGCCGGAATGTTTTCCTTAGCAGCATGTAACGTAGGTAATTCAAAAAGTAAATCATCCGACGCTCCAAAAATGGAAACGGCTGATGCTTCCCAAAGCGAACATGCCACGTTGGGTGTGCAAGGTAATTGCGAAATGTGTAAAGCGCATATAGAAAAGGCGGCAAAGGGAGTTGAAGGCGTTTCCTCTGCCTTATGGAACAAGGAAAAGAAAGCATTGCACTTACATTTCAACCCGAAACAAACCAACCTCGACGCTATCAGCAACGCCATTGCAAAGGCGGGGTACGATACCGACAAGGATACGGCAGACGAAAAAACATATAATGCCTTGCCCGATTGCTGCAAGTACAGATAAGTTTATAAAAAGGCGGAGGGGCGCTCCTACGGTCTCCCCTCCGTAATTAGTACCTCTCCGGTCATTTCTTTGGGGATTGGCATTCCCAACACTTTTAAAATACTCGGAGCTACATCTGCCAAACGCCCATTTCGCACGCTTGCGTGTTTATTTTCCGTCACATAAATAAACGGAACAGGATTCAAGGAATGGGCGGTATTCGGTGTGCCGTCTTCGTTTGCCGCATTGTCGGCATTACCGTGGTCGGCAATGATGATGGCTTCGTAGCCATTGGCTTTGGCGGCTTCGATGGTATCTTTCACGCACGCATCAACGGCTACAACAGCTTTTTCGATGGCTTCATACACGCCGGTATGCCCTACCATGTCGCCATTGGCATAGTTCACCACAATAAAATCGTATTTATTTGTACGAATGGCTTCTACCAATTTCTCTTTCACTTCGTAGGCACTCATTTCCGGCTTCAAATCATAAGTGGCTACTTTGGGAGAGGGGACGAGAATACGGTCTTCGCCCTCGTAAGGGGTTTCGCGTCCGCCATTGAAAAAGAAAGTTACATGGGCGTATTTTTCCGTTTCGGCGATGTGAAGCTGGGTTTTATTTTCTTTGGAAAGATATTCCCCCAGCGTATTATCAACATTGTCTTTATCGAAAAGAATGTGCAATCCTTTGAACGAAGCGTCGTAAGGGGTCATGCAGTAATATTGCAAGTTCGGAATGGTCTTCATTCCGGCTTCGGGCATATTTTGCTGAGTGAGTATGAGGGTTAATTCTTTGGCGCGGTCGTTACGGTAATTAAAAAAGATTACAGCATCACCCTCTTTAATAGTCCCATCTACATTGGCATTGATGATGGGCTTGATAAATTCATCGGTTATTCCTTCGTCATAAGATTCTTGCATGGCTTGGAGTATATCGGTCGCCCGCTTGCCTTTTCCGCCAACCAGCAGGTCATACGCTTCTTTCACGCGCTCCCATCGTTTATCGCGATCCATGGCGTAATAACGCCCCACAATGGAAGCTATTTTGCCGGCGGCTGCCTTGCAATGCGCGTCCACCTGTTCGATAAAACCTTTTCCACTCTTGGGGTCGGTATCGCGACCGTCCATAAAGCAATGAATGAAAGTGTTTGCTATGCCGTATTCTTGGGCTATATCACATAGTTTAAACAAATGGTCGAGCGAGCTGTGCACGCCGCCATCGGAAGTCAGCCCCATGAAGTGGATGCTTTTCCCTGTTTTTTGGACATAGCTAAAAGCGGAAACAATTTCCGGATTCTTCAATATGCTATTGTCGCGGCAAGCAAGGTTAATCTTCACCAAATCCTGATAGACCACCCGTCCGGCTCCGATGTTAAGATGTCCCACTTCCGAGTTTCCCATCTGTCCGTCCGGCAAGCCTACGTTTTCGCCACTTGCTTGAAGCTGCGAGTTGGGGTATGCTTTCAATAAATAATCCCAATAAGGAGTAGGGGTATTATAGATTGCATCTGCCTTGCCACGATTGCCGATTCCCCAACCGTCGAGAATCATTAAGAGAGCTTTTTTCTTCATAACTTATCATCTTGTATTACGCTACAAATATAATGAAAAGGATTGGAATGACAGATGATTTATACTAACTCCAAAATCTCCCGTGCTTCACTGACCATAAAATCAGGATAATATTCTTCCAACTCCGCACGCGGACGAAACCCCCACGTAACTCCGCAAGAAGTAACGCCGCTATTCTTTGCCGTTTGCATATCCACTCCCGAATCCCCTACATATAACACTTCGTCTTTCGACACCTCTGCCGTTTGTATCAGCTTATAGACGATTGCCGGATTGGGTTTAGGGGCGACACCCTCTTGCTGCCCCAACACGGCGGTAAAGTTTATTGCAGGAAAATAATGCAAAATCAATTTCTGTGTAGCCGCATGGTATTTATTAGAAGCAACGCCTATCTGCTTACCGCGTTCCTGCAATGCTTGCAACAGCTCAACAATTCCCGGATAAGGATTCGTTTTGTCCGTATTATGCTCATTGTAATGAGGAATAAATTCCGAGCGGAGCCGGAGTATGTTTGCTTCTGTTTTTTCATTTTCCGGCAATGCCCGTTCAAAGAGTTTATTGATGCCGTTTCCCACCATCAAATGATATGAATCTTCTGGATGTACAGGGAAACCCAATTTACACAACGCATGATTCGTGCTTTGCGCTAAATCGGCAATAGTGTTCAGAAGCGTCCCGTCCAAATCGAATATAATAAATTGTTTCATATATCCTGTTTAAATTTGATTAAAACATGTTTGATGAGAACCCCGAAGGAGTTGTATATGTATAGAAAACCCGAATATACCGCTTTGTTCGACTCCGTAAGAGTCGAATATGGCTTGCACTTGCTATTTCTATAAATATCCGAATCCGAAGGATTCTTTTTAAATAGGTGCTAATATTCTGCTATCAAATATACGAAAAGTTTGGAATCAACAAACTCGTAATACATTTAAAATATAAGTAGTGAAAGCCGCATGGGGCGTTAGGGATAGGCGTGGAAATCCTTTTTTCGAGCCTGCGAAGAAAAAGATTGGAACAGATAGCCCGCCCTTTCGGGGAACGTCCAAGGGGTAATCGGTAACTTGAATGATTCTATCGGCTATTTGTCGTTATTTATTCATTATCTCTACATTAATCACACTTCTATTTGTCAGAATATATACCTTATTTGCCCATTGAATATTCATCACATCTTATATGAAAGTCCATCGATTCTCCATTGCTTCTCCAGCGATATGAATGGAGAAGCAATGGAGAGACACTGGAGAATGAATGGTTAAGCATTAAATAATTAGTGGCAAAAAGAATACTTATAGACTTTAATATATGCATTTATAGATGTTTGTATAATTATTTGCAGATGGAAAACTCATCACTCATTGACTACTATCAATGGACACCCCCTCTCTATCTTCCATACGGTCATAGACGAATCGGGAATATGTTTGAACGAACGGCAAACAGGCAATACCCCATCCCGTTATCGAGTATGCTATACGTATTGTTTATCTTTCACACTAATGTTTAATTTTTACAAAAAGTTTTTGTAATAGATTTGTTAATCGTACTTTTGTCTATATTTACCGGTGCAGAATGACAGAAGACGAGAAAAAGCTGTTAAGTATCTTTGAAGCGCGACTTCGCCATTTACTCTTCTTGCATGATGAATTGAAAAATGAAAATGTTAGGTTGAATCAATCTTTGAGAGAAGAAAAAGAGAAGTACGAAAAGATATTGGCAGACTATAAAAAGTTAGAAGCCAACTACACCAACACAAAAATTGCAGCGACAATCAATCAAACCGTCAAAGACGTGAGGGAAACCAAGTTGCGATTGTCTAAATTAGTGCGTGAAGTCGATAAATGCATCGCTTTGTTGAATGAATAGCAATGAATACAGATGTATGAACGATAAAATAAAGATTAATCTGGTCATGGCAGATTATACTTACCCGCTAACCATTGATAGCAAGGAGGAGGAAGTGATGCGGGAAGCTGCCAAACAGGTGAATCTGAAACTGAATATGTATCGGGACACTTTTCCGACTTTACCTTTGGAAAGAATTATGACTATGGTTGCTTATGATTTTTCCTTGAAAAATATCCGACAGGAGAAAAGGCATGATACGGAACCGTACACGGAAAAGATAGAAGAATTGACGAAGATGCTTGAAGATTATTTCAAGGAAGAATAAGAGAAAGCTGTCCACGAAAGAGAAAGTTCACGCACTGCCTTCATTATCCAAAAAGCGTAATTTGGATAAAGGGAGCAGTGCTTTTTGTTTCAATATATACTAAAATTAATTACAATGATAGAAACAATAGTAACAGGTGGTATTTGTTTTATCGCGGGGGGCATTTTGTCCTACATACTGCTTAGGTATGTGGCGCAATCTAAATACAAAAGCATCCTGAGAGAAGCGGAAGCGGAGGCGGAAGTAATCAAGAAGGATAAATTGCTGGAAGTCAAAGAAAAGTTTCTGAACAAAAAAGCGGATTTGGAAAAGGAAGTGGCTGCCCGCAACCAAAAGTTTCAACAGATAGAAACCAAGTTGAAGCAACGGGAGTTATCCATTAATCAACGACAGGAAGACCTGCAACGTAAAAAGGAAGAGGCTGATGCCATCCGGGAAAATTTGGAAACTCAACTGGCTATCATCGAAAAGAAGAAAGAGGAACTAAACAAACTGCAACAACAGGAAATAGAAAAGCTGGAAACAATCTCCGGACTTTCTGCCGGGGAAGCCAAAAACCGCTTGGTGGAATCACTGAAAGAGGAAGCCAAGACGCAAGCGCAGTCTTTTATTAACGACATTATGGACGATGCGAAATTGACGGCAAACAAGGAAGCCAAACGCATCGTTGTGCAGTCTATCCAACGGGTGGCTACGGAAACGGCTATTGAAAATTCCGTAACGGTATTCCACATCGAGTCGGACGAAATCAAGGGACGTATCATTGGTCGCGAAGGGCGCAACATTCGCGCGCTCGAAGCCGCTACCGGTGTGGAGATTGTAGTGGACGATACTCCCGAAGCCATTGTGCTTTCGGCTTTCGACCCTGTGCGCCGGGAGGTTGCCCGCTTGGCGTTGCATCAATTAATAAGCGACGGGCGCATTCACCCCGCACGTATAGAAGAAATAGTAACCAAAGTGCGTAAGCAAGTGGAAGAAGAAATTATCGAAACAGGTAAACGTACTACCATTGATTTGGGGATTCATGGATTGCATCCCGAACTGATTCGTATCATCGGTAAAATGAAATACCGTTCTTCTTATGGGCAAAACCTGTTGCAACATGCTCGCGAAACGGCTAATCTCTGCGCCGTAATGGCTTCGGAGCTTGGTTTGAATCCTCAAAAAGCAAAACGCGCGGGATTGTTGCACGATATAGGCAAAGTGCCGGATGAAGAACCGGAGTTGCCACACGCTTTGCTGGGTATGAAACTTGCCGAACGATATAAAGAAAAGCCGGATATTTGCAATGCCATCGGCGCTCACCACGACGAAACGGAAATGGCAACTTTGCTTGCTCCCATTGTTCAAGTTTGCGATGCCATATCGGGGGCACGTCCGGGAGCGCGGCGGGAGATAGTGGAAGCATACATCAAGCGTTTGAACGATTTGGAACAGTTGGCTATGTCATATCCGGGCGTTACAACGACTTATGCCATTCAAGCCGGTCGTGAGCTGCGCGTTATCGTTGGTGCGGATAAGATTGACGATAAACAAACCGAAAGCCTTTCGGGAGAAATAGCCAAGAAAATTCAAGATGAAATGACGTATCCGGGGCAGGTTAAGATTACGGTTATCCGTGAGACCCGCGCCGTAAGTTATGCAAAATAATAATTCGACAGTTATGAACTCAAAAATATGGAATGTCATGACAAAAGGTAGTTTGCTAATAATTGTTGGTATAGCTTTTTGTTTGCAATCGTGCAAATCGGGAAAGCAGTTGTCGGGTAACCCTGTTTGGGAGGGGTGGTATGCCGACCCTGAAGGAGCTATTTTTGAAAATCAATATTGGATATATCCCACGTATTCCGCCCCTTACGAAGAGCAAGTGTTTTTAGATGCTTTTTCGTCGCCCGACCTTGTGAATTGGAAAAAACACGAGCATATTGTTGATTCTGCTGCCGTGAAGTGGGTAAAACGGGCTATGTGGGCTCCGGCTATAATCAAAAAGAAGGATAAATATTTCTTGTTTTTTGCGGGAAATGATATTCAAAGTAATGAAGAATACGGCGGTATAGGCGTGGCTGTGGCGGATAAACCACAAGGCAAGTACAGAGATTATTTGGGCAAGCCTTTGATTGATAAATTCTACAACGGAGCGCAACCGATAGACCAATTTATATTTGAAGATAAAGACGGTAGCTATTACATCTATTATGGAGGATGGGGGCATTGCAACGTAGCTAAGCTCAATGAAGATTTTACGGGTATCGTTCCCTTTGAAGACGGAATTATGTACCGGGAAATAACTCCCGAAAATTACGTGGAAGGTCCGTTTATGTTTATCCGTAATGGGAAATACTATTTTATGTGGTCGGAAGGAGGATGGGGAGGACCGGATTATAGCGTGGCGTATGCCATAGGGGATAGTCCGTTCGGTCCTTTCAAACGGATAGGAAGGATATTGCAACAAGACCCTGAAGTGGCTACCGGCGCAGGGCATCACTCGGTGATACATGAACCGAAGTCCGACAAATGGTACATTGTTTATCATCGTCGCCCGTTGTCCGAAACGGATGGCAATCATCGGGCAACTTGTATTGACGAACTGTTTTTCGAGGAAAACGGGTTGATTAAACCTGTAAAGATTACTTTTGAAGGGGTTGAAAAGAATGCAATGTAAGTTGCCGGTAGAATAAGCAGAGATTACAACGGGTGTTCTTTCCGGTATTTGATATTTCTCGGATGATGCTCTATAATTTCTGCTCGCAGTCTGTTCCGGTCAATGTGCGTATATATTTCCGTTGTGGCAATGGATTCGTGCCCAAGCATACATTGTATGGCACGCAAGTTGGCGCCCCCTTCCAGCAAATGAGTGGCAAAAGAATGGCGAAAGGTATGCGGGCTAATGATTTTGGTGATGCCGGCTGCCTTTGCCAAACCTTTGATGATATAAAATATCATAATTCGCGTCAAGTTTCTTCCGTTACGGTTTAGAAAGACAAAATCTTCGCAACCTTTCTGTATGGTTAGTTGGTTCCTGTCTATAAAGTAAAGCGTGATTTCTTTGATGGCTTTTTGGGAAATGGGGACTAAACGCTGCTTGCTTCCCTTTCCTTCTACTTTTATAAAACCTTCGTCGAAATACAGACCGGACAATTTCAGGTTAATCAATTCTGATACGCGCAAGCCACAACTATACAGTGTTTCGATGATGGCTCTATTCCGTTGCCCTTCACTTTTAGAAAGGTCGATGCAAGAGATAAGCGTATCTATTTCTTCCACTGTCAACACTTCCGGGAGTTTAAAGCCTATCCTCGGACCTTCCAGAAGTTCGCAAGGGTCTGTTTCCAGATAATCGTTTATGATAAGGAAATGAAAAAAAGATCTAATGCCTGATATAATACGCGCCTGCGAGCGAGCATGTATGCCGATGTCATGCAAGCCGGCGACAAAATGCTGCAAATCATCCAACGCTACATCAAATATATCTATACCCTCCAATAGCAAGTAGCTTAGCAGTTTGTCCAAATCGGTCATGTAAGCCTCTAACGTATTTTTCGACAGAGACTTTTCCAGCATCAGGTATTGCCGGTATCTTTTGATAACCGCATCCCGTCTTGCCTTCTTTTCCGGTACTTCTTTGGCAGTCATTTATTTTATGTATTTTTGCGGACAAGCAAAGATATTAATTAGCCGGAACGGTGTTATGAAAATACAAATTATTAACGGACCTAATCTCAACTTGTTGGGTAAGCGTGAGCCTTCCATCTACGGAAGCAACTCTTTTGAGAACTATCTGGATACGTTGCGCAAGCGATATGCCGATATGGAAATTGACTATTTCCAATCTAATATCGAAGGCGAGCTAATAGACAAGATACAAACAGCCGGATTTGCAGCGGAAGCCATCATCTTGAATGCCGGAGCTTATACACACACTTCCATAGCCTTGCACGATGCCATACGGTCTGTGCCTGCCCCTGTTATCGAAGTTCATATCTCGAATGTACACCATAGGGAGGAGTTTCGCCATACGTCAATGATTGCCTCCGCTTGCAAGGGGGTGATTTGCGGATTCGGAATGGAGTCGTATAGATTGGCTGTGGAAGCGGTTTTGGGGGAGAAAGAAATCAATGACAATAGATGACTACATCTTAGCTCACATTGACCCTGAAAGTGATTATCTGAAAGCCCTCTATCGGGATACGCATGTAAAACTGATGCGTCCCCGTATGGCTTCGGGACATTTGCAGGGGCGAATGCTAAAGATGTTCGTAGAAATGATTCACCCTCAACAAGTATTGGAGATAGGCACTTTTAGTGGCTATTCGGCTTTATGTATGGCGGAGGGTTTACCCGAAGGCGGTATGCTCCATACATTTGAAATCAATGACGAACAGGAAGATTTCACTCGTCCGTGGTTGGAAAACTCACCTTATGCCAACCGGATAACGTTTTATATCGGAGATGCGCTGGAGTTAGCTCCGCGCTTAGGCATTAGCTTCGACTTAGTTTTCATTGACGGCGACAAACGACACTACATTGAATATTATGAAATGTCTCTTGCTCTCCTCTCGTCAAAAGGATATATTCTTGCCGACAACACTTTGTGGGACGGGCATGTATTGACTTGTGCGCATCCTTCCGACAAGCAAACCACCGGTATTAAAAATTTCAATGATTACGTGGAGAGGGATAAACGAGTAGAAAAAGTCATACTACCGTTGCGGGACGGGCTAACCATTATAAAAAAGAAGTAGTAACAAGTTAAACTATTTCCCCACTCCCCACGCATATCTCCGCCCCCTTGTCATATACCACTCCGAATTGCCCCGGTGCAATGCCTTGCAACATTTCTTCACTATGAATAACATATAAATCACTTTCCCGTCGCAGTGTGCCTCGTGTAAATTCGGGAGTATGACGGATTTTAAAAGTAATATCTACTTGTTCTTGATTTTCCCAAAGGTTATCCGTAATGAAATGAAAATCATGTAAAGCAAATTCGTTGCCGTATTGCTTTTCCGTATCATATCCGTGAGAGACATAAATGATGTTCTCCTCAATGTCTTTGCGGATTACAAACCAAGGTCCGCCGCCCAATCCCATTCCTTTGCGTTGTCCGATGGTATGAAACCAATATCCTGCGTGTGTACCGACACGTTTGCCTGTTTCCAGTTCAATAACCGCCCCTTCTTTCTCCCCTAAAAAACGGCGGAGGAAGTCGTTGTAATTGATTTTGCCCAAGAAACAAATGCCTTGACTGTCTTTTCGGTGTGCGCCGGGAAGTTTAGCTTCCGCAGCGATACGCCTCACTTCCTGTTTAGGCAAGTCACCGATGGGGAACATCAGTTTGGATATTTGCAAATAATCTATTTGTGCAAGGAAATCCGTTTGGTCTTTTACGGGGTCTTTGGCTGTGCCAAGCCAGATTTTACCATTCTTTTCCCGTATGGTAGCGTAATGTCCGGTAGCAGTTTTATCGTAATATTGCCCCACTTGCTGTTCAAAGCAGCCGAATTTGATAAGTTTGTTACACATCACGTCAGGGTTGGGCGTCAATCCCCGTTTCACCTTATCAATGGTGTAGGCAACGACGCTTTCCCAATATTGTTTGTGCAAATCAACAACCTCTGCTTTTAATCCGTATTTGCGAGCTGTGAGGGTTACAAGTTCCATGTCCTCTTCTGTCGTACAAGGAAGGTCTGCGTCATCTTCCAGACCGATTTTGATGTAAAAGAGGTCGGGCTTGTGTCCTTGTTCGCAGAGGAGATGTACAACCGTAGAACTGTCAACACCTCCGGAAAGTAAAGTAGCTATTTGCATAATGATGGCAAAAATAGATAAATCTCTTGATTTTTTTCATTGTTGATTCGGTATGATTCGCGTTATTTGGAAAACCCAAAACAGCTTCTTAATTACTTGTTTCTTTTGTCAGGAAATATTTATTTCCTATCTTTGCCATAGATACCAATGATTTTAAAATTTATTCTATACCCATGAAACCAACACTATTTGTACTTGCCGCCGGTATGGGGAGCCGTTACGGAGGATTGAAGCAGCTAGACGGTTTAGGTCCCAATGGAGAAACCATTATGGATTATTCCATTTACGATGCTATCCGCAGTGGTTTTGGCAAGGTTGTTTTTGTGATTCGTAAAGATTTTGAACAAGATTTTCGCAACAAGATTCTACGGAAATATGAGAATCATATTCCCGTAGAAATAGTATTTCAGGCTATTGATTGTTTACCGGCTGGCTTTACAGTTCCTGCCGGTCGCACTAAACCGTGGGGAACCAATCATGCCGTACTTATGGGGAAGGATGTGATTAACGAACCTTTTGCCGTTATTAATGCAGATGATTTTTATGGTCGCAACAGTTTTGCCGTTATCGGAAAAGCCCTTTCGGAAATAGACGGTAAAAAGAACGACTATTGTATGATAGGTTATCGTGTGGGAAACACGCTGAGTGAGAGCGGAACTGTAGCGCGTGGAGTATGCGCCACAGACGAAAACGGATATTTAACCACTGTAGTGGAACGTACTTCCATTGAACGCATCGATGGTAAAGTATCCTTTAAAGATGAAAAGGGAGAAACAGTAACCATTGACGATAACACACCGGTTTCCATGAATATATGGGGCTTTACTCCCGATTATTTCAACTATTCGGAAGAATATTTCAAAGAATTTCTTAAAGCAAATATTGATAACCTGAAAAGTGAATATTTTATTCCTCTGGTGGTAAACAAACTCGTCAATAACGGAATTGCCCGTGTGAAAGTGCTCGATACAACTTCCAAATGGTTTGGAGTAACCTACGCGGAAGATCGTCAAAGTGTGGTTGATAAAATTAAAGCATTGGTTGAGGTAGGTGAGTATCCGGCGGGATTGTTTGATGTCAATAAGGGATGAAAATAAAAGCTTTAACCGGATGCGGTATATTCCTGTTGTTTGCGGTTGCCTGTTCCGCACCGAAGCACAAAAATGACGGACAACGCATCATCACAGTTACCATAGAGCCACAACGTTACTTCACCGAAGCCATAGCAGGAAGCAAGTTTACTGTCATAAGCATGGTTCCCAAGGGAAGCAGCCCCGAAACGTATGATCCTATTCCCAAACAATCGGCAGAACTGAGCAAGAGTGAAGCTTATTTCCGTATAGGATATATTGGCTTTGAATTGGCATGGATGGACAGACTTTTAGAGAATATCCCGCATATACAAGTGTTTGATACTTCGAAAGGTATTGAATATATTCGGGAAGACGACGGACATACACACGAAGCAGGTGGAATAGAACCGCATATCTGGTGTTCACCAACTAATGCACGGATTATTGCTCAAAATATGTTAGATGCGCTCTGCACACTCGACAAAGAAAACAAGGCTTATTATTTAGCCCGCTATGACTCTCTCTGCCAGCGGATAGATAAAACAGACAGTATCATTCGCAACATATTGAAAGAAAAAACAAGTAGTTCGTTTATGATTTATCATCCCGCTCTTTCTTATTTTGCTCGCGACTACGGTTTACATCAAATATCCATCGAAGAAGGAGGGAAAGAACCTTCACCCGCTCATTTGAAAGAGATTATCGAAGTTTGTAAAACAGAAAAAGTACGTATCGTTTTTATACAGCCGGAATTTGACCGCCGTAATGCGGAAGTAATGGCAAAAGAAACAGGAACAAGGATTGTCCCAATTAATCCGCTTTCTTATAATTGGGAAGAAGAGATGATAAAGATAGCCAAAGAATTGGCGGCTGATAGTAAATTTTAAATGGTTTAATCGTAAATCTTATATTATGTTTTTATTAGGTTATGATGTTGGCAGCTCGTCGGTAAAGGCGAGTTTGGTAAATGCGGAAACGGGTAAGAGTGTTTCATCCGCATTTTTTCCGAAGTCGGAAGCGAATATTATTGCAGTCAACCCCGGTTGGGCAGAACAAAGCCCCGAAAGTTGGTGGGAGTACCTCAAACAAGCTACACAGGCAGTTATGGCGGAAGCGCATATTCATGCAAGTGAGATTGGGGGTATCGGCATTTCGTATCAGATGCACGGATTGGTTTGTGTGGACAAGCATCAACAAGTATTGCGTCCTGCCATTATATGGTGTGATTCGCGTGCCGTGCCTTATGGACAACAAGCGTTTCAAACTTTGGGAAAAGGAAAATGTCTTTCTCACCTGCTAAATTCACCGGGTAATTTCACAGCCTCCAAGTTGGCATGGATTAAAGAAAACGAACCGGACATTTATGAGAAAATATATAAGATAATGCTTCCCGGAGATTATATTGCCATGAAACTAAGCGGAGAAATCTGTACTACTGTTTCCGGGCTTTCGGAAGGCATGTTTTGGGATTTCAAAAACAAACAGGTGGCAGATTTCCTGATGGATTATTATGGATTTGATTCTTCATTGATTGCCGACATCAAGCCTACTTTTTCCGAACAAGGACGAGTTTCTTCGGCAGCCGCCCGCGAATTGGGATTGGCAGAAGGAATTCCCGTTACATATCGTGCCGGCGACCAACCCAACAATGCCCTTTCGCTAAATGTATTCAATCCCGGAGAGATAGCCTCCACAGCGGGAACTTCCGGTGTGGTTTACGGTGTGAATGGAGAAGTCAACTACGACCCGCAGTCGCGCGTTAATACCTTTGCCCATGTGAATCACACTGCTGATCAAACACGGTTGGGAGTATTACTCTGTATCAATGGAACGGGCATCCTCAATTCTTGGGTGAAACGAAACATTGCCCCCGAAGGCATCTCTTATGACGATATAAATGTATTAGCATCCAAAGCTCCCGTTGGAAGTGCCGGTGTCAGCATCCTGCCTTTTGGAAATGGTGCGGAACGTATGCTGAACAATAAAGAAGTGGGTTGTAGTATTCATGGATTGGATTTCAACACACACAGCAAACAACATCTTGTCCGTGCCGCCCAAGAAGGCATTGTATTTTCTTTTAAATACGGTATTGACATCATGGAACAAATGGGGATTCCCGTGAGAGTTATACATGCCGGACACGCTAATATGTTTCTCAGTCCTATCTTCCGCGATACGTTAGCTGGAGTAACCGGCGCTGTGATAGAACTTTATAATACCGACGGTTCCGTAGGTGCAGCCAAAGGTGCCGGTATCGGTGCCGGTATATATAAAGACAATAACGAAGCCTTTGCTACTCTCGAACGTTTGGAAGTTATCGAGCCCAATACGGCAAAAAGCAGAGAATATGCTGACGCATACGAAAGGTGGAAGGCTAATTTGCCAGTGTAAATAATTATATCATTAACATATTCATAACTTTAATTTTAATATTATGGCAACAAAAGAGTATTTTCCTGAAATAGGAAAGATTAAATTTGAGGGTAAAAACAGTAAGAACCCATTGGCTTTCCGTTATTACGATGCCGAAAAGGTGGTTAGCGGTAAGAAAATGAAAGATTGGTTGAAGTTTGCAATGGCTTGGTGGCACACACTTTGCGCAGAAGGAAGCGACCAATTCGGAGGCGGAACGAAGAAATTTCCGTGGAATGGTGATACGGATAAGTTGCAGGCAGCGAAGAACAAATTGGATGCCGGTTTTGAGTTTATGCAAAAAATAGGGATCGAATATTATTGCTTCCATGATGTGGATTTGATGGAAGAAGCTGCTACTATTGAAGAATACGAAGCTAATTTGAAAGCAATCGTTGCTTATGCTAAGCAAAAGCAAGCTGAAACGGGTATCAAACTATTGTGGGGTACGGCAAACGTATTTAGTCATGCACGTTATATGAACGGCGCAGCTACTAATCCCGATTTCAACGTGGTGGCACGTGCTGCCATTCAAATCAAGAATGCCATTGACGCTACTATTGAACTTGGCGGTTCAAATTATGTGTTCTGGGGTGGACGTGAAGGATATTCATCTTTGTTGAATACCGACCAGAAACGCGAAAAGGATCATTTGGCACGTATGCTGACTATTGCCCGCGACTATGCTCGCGCTCGTGGTTTCAAAGGAACATTCCTCATCGAACCGAAGCCGATGGAACCAACCAAACATCAATATGACGCGGACACTGAAACAGTTATCGGTTTCTTGAAAGCCTATAATTTGGATAAAGATTTCAAGGTGAACATCGAAGTAAATCATGCAACGTTGGCAGGACATACGTTTGAGCATGAATTAGCAGTGGCTGTTGACAACGGACTGTTAGGATCTATTGATGCTAACCGCGGTGATTATCAAAATGGATGGGATACCGATCAATTCCCTATCGACCATTATGAACTTGTTCAAGCCATGTTACAGGTTATCCGCAACGGTGGTTTCGGTAACGGTGGTACTAACTTTGATGCTAAGACTCGTCGTAATTCTACCGATTTGGAAGATATTTTCATTGCACACATCGCCGGAATGGATGCTATGGCACGTGCGTTGGAAAGTGCTGCTGCCATACTTAACGAATCTCCGTACAAGAAAATGCTGACAGACCGCTATGCTTCTTTCGATTCAGGCAAAGGCAAGGACTTTGAAAGCGGCAAATTGAAATTGGAAGACGTTGTAGCTTATGCAAAAGCCAACGGCGAACCAAAGCAAATCAGCGGTAAGCAGGAATTGTATGAAGCGATAGTAAATATGTACAGCTAAATGAAAATAAGGAGCTAAAAGGATTGGAGGAGTTAAAGAAGGTTTTCCTTCTTAGCTTCTCTACCTCTTTCTAACTTCTATAACTTCTAAATAAAATGAATGAAGGCAGTAAACTCTATTTGTATTCTATCACAGCAGTAACCATCCTCGGTGGACTGCTTTTTGGGTATGACACGGCTGTAATTTCCGGTGCGGAAAAGGGACTTGAAGGTTTCTTCCTTACGGCAACAGATTTCCATTATAATAAGGTGATGCACGGTATCACTTCTTCAAGTGCACTTATCGGATGTGTTATTGGGGGAGCATTATCGGGCTTGTTAGCTTCACGATTGGGGCGGCGTAATTCATTACGTCTGGCTGCAATACTCTTTTTCGTTTCGGCATTAGGTGCATACTATCCCGAATTTCTATTCTTTGATTACGGGCAACCCGGCTTGGGCGTGTTTTTTGCATTTACCTTCTATCGGATAATAGGAGGACTTGGCATAGGTCTTGCTTCGGCAGTATGTCCGATGTACATCGCCGAAATAGCGCCCTCCAATATTCGCGGAACGCTGGTATCCTGCAACCAATTTGCCATTATCTTTGGTATGTTGGTGGTTTATTTTGTGAATTACTTGATATTGGGCGACCATACCAATCCGATTCTCGATAGAGACGTCGTTACCGGTTTGGCAACAGTAAATGCCGGATCGGATATGTGGACTATTCAGGAAGGGTGGCGATTTATGTTTCTGTCCGGAACGGTACCGGCAGCCGCATTCGGAATATTGCTTTTCCTTGTACCGAAAACTCCCCGTTACTTGGTATTGGTGCAACAAGAAGACAAGGCTTTATCTGTTTTAGCTAGGATAAACGGAATAACGAAAGCCAAAGAAATCTTGGAAGAAATAAAAGCTACAGCCAAAGAAAAAACTGAAAAGCTGTTTACATACGGAATAGCGGTTATCATTATCGGCATCATGCTTTCTGTGTTTCAACAGGCAATCGGTATTAACGCTGTGTTGTATTATGCACCGCGAATATTCGAAAGTGCCGGTGCCGAAGGTGGCGGTATGATGCAAACCATTATCATGGGTGTGGTGAACATTGTTTTTACTTTGATAGCTATCTTTACCGTTGATAAGTTCGGACGTAAGCCTTTATTGATTATCGGTTCCATTGGTATGGCTTTTGGAGCATTTGCCGTTGCCACTTGTGATGGTATGAATATAAAAGGAATCCTTCCTGTACTATCCGTCATTGTATATGCTGCATTTTTCATGATGTCTTGGGGACCGATATGTTGGGTGTTAATCTCAGAAATATTCCCCAATACCATTCGCGGAAAGGCGATAGCAATAGCAGTGGCTTTCCAATGGGTATTCAATTACATTATTTCTTCTACTTTCCCCGCACTTTACGACTTTAGTCCGGTGTTTGCTTATTCTCTGTATGGCAGTGTTTGCGTTGTTGCCGCTGTCTTTGTCTGGTTCTTTGTACCTGAGACAAAAGGCAAGACGTTGGAGAATATGACTCAACTCTGGAAGAAGAACAAATAAACAGATTTGATATAAACAAAAAGAAAACCCGATGCTTTTCGCACCGGGTTTTCTTTTATATCGCCATATCCCTGTAGTTTTATCTTAGGTTGTTCGGACTTTCGCAACGATTGCTTTGAACGCTTCCGGATGGTTCATAGCCAAATCTGCTAACACTTTGCGGTTTATTTCAATGCCTGCTTTGTGCAAAGCGCCCATTAAACGTGAATATGATAATCCTTCCAAACGTGCTGCTGCATTGATACGTTGTATCCATAGAGCGCGGAAGCTTCTTTTCTTATTCTTACGGTCGCGGTATGCGTAAGTCAAGCCTTTTTCCCAAGTATTTTTGGCTACGGTCCATACATTTTTTCTTGCACCAAAGTAACCTCTGGTCAACTTTAAAATCTTTTTTCTTCTTGCCCTCGAGGCAACATGATTTACTGATCTTGGCATAGTTTTGTTTCTTTAAATACCGTTACACATTTGATTACTTCATTGCTAAAAGAACTTTAACCTGATTCACATTTGTTTGGTCAACAAGCGTGAAGTGACACAGGTTTCTTTTTCTTTTCTTGCTCTTTTTGGTCAAAATGTGACTGTGAAAAGCATGCTTTCTTTTAATCTTACCTGTTCCGGTAAGGCGAAACCTTTTTTTGGCACCGGAGTTAGTCTTCAATTTTGGCATTTTACTTGTTTTTAATAGATTAATTGTTATATAATAAATGGCAACGCACTATACCGGTGGCGTTACGCATTGTTACTTTCTTTTTTGTCGGCTTCTTCCGTTACGGACGTATCGTCCGGGTTGGCAACATCTTTCTTTTTTACTACTTCTTTCCTTTTAGGAGAAAGAAAGATTGTCATACGCTTGCCTTCGAGCATGGGCATCTGATCTACTTTTGCATAATCTTCCAAATCGTTGGCAAAACGAAGTAACAACACTTCTCCCTGTTCTTTAAACAGAATAGAGCGACCTTTGAAAAACACATAAGCTTTTACTTTATCTCCGTCTTCCAAGAAACCTTTGGCGTGTTTCAACTTAAAGTTGTAATCATGATCGTCTGTTTGGGGACCAAAACGTATTTCTTTTACGTTTATCTTCACCTGCTTTGCTTTCTGTTCTTTCTGGCGCTTTTTTTGTTGATAAAGGAATTTAGAATAGTTAATAATACGACATACAGGGGGAGCTGCATTCGGAGAGATTTCCACCAGATCTGCTCCGGATTCTTTCGCCATATACAACGCTTGAGAAGTAGGATATACCTTCGACTCTATTTCATCGCCCACTATGCGGACTTCTTTGGCACGAATCTGTTCGTTGATTCTGTATTGCCCTTTTAGACTGTCATTCTTCATCAAAAAAGATTACTTCCAATGCTTTTAGTTATTATTTACTGGGAGGCAAAATTACCATTTATTTATCATATTTTGAATTTCTTCGTTCAATATTTTCCCAAACTCCTCAAATTTCATCGTTCCTTGATCACCTTCACCTTGTTTACGCACGGACACTTCTCCGTTTTCTTCTTCCTTTTCACCCACAATTAACATATAGGGAATGTGTTGCATTTCGTTGTCTCGTATTTTGCGTCCAATTTTCTCACTGCGGTTATCCACGAAAGCACGAATATCTTGCGTATCAAAGTAGGCTTTCAGTTTTTCGGCATAATCGTTGAATTTTTCGCTAACGGTAAGGATAGCAACTTGTTCGGGAGTGAGCCATAAGGGGAATTTTCCTCCTGTATGTTCTATCAGCACCGCTACAAAGCGTTCCATAGAACCGAACGGAGCGCGGTGAATCATTACGGGACGATGTTTTTGATTGTCCGCTCCGGTATATTCCAATTGGAAACGTTCGGGCAGATTATAATCCACTTGGATGGTTCCCAATTGCCATTTACGTCCGATAGCGTCGCGCACCATAAAATCCAACTTAGGACCATAGAAGGCTGCTTCTCCCAGTTCTACTTTGGCTTTCAATCCTTTTTCCCGGCAGGCTTCGACGATGGATTGTTCTGCTTTTTCCCAGTTTTCGTCGCTACCTATATATTTGTCCCGGTTATTGGGGTCACGAAGGGAGATTTGCACTTCAAAGTTTTCAAAATCGAGAGCTTTGAAGATAATGAAGATAATATCCATTACGTGCAAAAATTCTTCTTTTACCTGATCCGGACGGCAAAAGATATGGGCATCGTCTTGCGTGAAACTACGCACGCGCGTCAGTCCGTGCAGTTCGCCGCTTTGCTCGTACCTGTAAACCGTACCAAATTCCGCCAAGCGCAAAGGTAAATCTTTATACGACCGGGGACGGTGTTTGTACATTTCGCAATGGTGGGGGCAGTTCATAGGTTTAAGCAGGTATTCCTCTCCTTCTTCGGGGGTGTGAATAGGTTGGAAAGAGTCTTTTCCATATTTGGCATAATGCCCCGAAGTAACATAGAGCGCTTTTCCGCCGATGTGCGGGGTCATTACTTGCAAGTAGCCGAAACGCTTTTGGATTTTCTTCAGGAAATCTTCCAAACGCAAGCGGAGCGCCGTTCCTTTGGGTAACCACATGGGTAAGCCTTTGCCGACGGTATCAGAAAACATGAACAATTCCATTTCTTTACCAATCTTACGATGGTCTCGCTTTTTGGCTTCTTCCATCATTGTCAGGTATTCGTCGAGCATTTTCTTTTTCGGAAAGGTGATGCCATATATACGGGTCAACATTTTCCGGTTTTCCTGTCCGCGCCAATAAGCTCCGGCAATAGAGGTCAGCTTGATGGCTTTGATAGGTGCGGTAGTGGGTAAGTGCGGACCGCGACAGAGATCGGTAAAGGTTCCCTGCGTATAGGTGGTGATATGCCCATCTTCCAATTCGGAAATTAATTCGGTTTTGTAGGTTTCACCGCGATCACCGAAAAGCTTCAATGCATCACTTTTTGTAATATCCTGTCTTATCACAGCTTCCTTTTTCGCCGCTAATTCCGTCATCTTAGTTTCAATAACAAGTAAATCGGCTTCTCTGATTATTGCTTCCCCCGGATCAACATCGTAATAAAATCCGCTTTCAATAGCAGGTCCAATGCCGAATTGTATTCCCGGATAAAGTTCTTGCAAGGCTTCTGCCAGCAGGTGTGCACTCGTATGCCAAAAGGCATGTTTACCTTGTTCGTCGTCCCATTTATAGAGAACTACGGAAGCATCTTCGTTTATGGGGCGTTCTAAATCATAAATCTCATCATTTACGCCGCAAGCCAATACATCTTGTGCAAGGCGGGAACTAATGCTTTCTGCTATTTGCAAACCATTTATTCCTTCGTTGTATTCACGAACAGAACCGTCGGGGAAAGTTATTTTTATCATGGGGGTTATTGGATTTTGTTTACTATTTTGCAAAAGTAAGTATTTCCGGTATTGTTAAATTCATATAGATTTATTTATTTTGCAGCAAAGTTCAACACATGATTGGCAAATCATTAAAATTCCCCGCAGTGTATTTGAAACCTGTTGTGCATTTAGAAAAAAACGAAGATAGATTGTTCATTTGACAAAAGAGCCGTATATTTAATTGTCTACCAAACGATTAAATACAATGAACAATCTGATACAAAATTACGAATTAATTCTAAAGGAATTGACAAACATTTGTTCTCATATCACAAGTTTCAAGCAAATCAGACAACCCAAATTATCCGATTTGGAGTTGGTTGCACTAAATCTGACTGCCGAATATATGTCATATAATTCTGAAATGCAATTATTTAGAGCTATAAAAGGTACTTATCTTGATGCCAAAATTGAGCGCAGTGTTTACAACAAGCGCAGGAGAAAACTTTTTGACTACACGGAAAAAATCCGCCAGCGCTTGAGTGAAAAGCTCTCTGATTTGAGCAATTTGTTCATTGTGGATTCAACCCCCATTGAAATTTGCAAAATCAGCCGTGCCAAACGTTCTTCCATTTGTTCAACAGAGAAAATCAAACCTGAATTCGGGTATTGTGCAGCAACAAAAACACACTATTTCGGCTACAAACTTCACGCTGTTTGCGATGAAAATGCCGTGATGCATTCTTTCGATCTCACCCCTGCGGGTGTGCACGATGTGAATTACTTGAAAGAGGTCAAATATGCGCTTTCAAACTGTGAACTTATCGGAGATAAAGGCTATATAAGCGCTCATTATCAGGCAGATTTGTTTAATCAAAGTCAAATTAAGCTTAGCGTACCTGCTCGCAAAAACCAACTTGTGCCGGTTGAATTGAACAAATCAAAACGGCGAAAGCGAAAACGTATTGAAACGCTGTTTTCACAATTCAAAGGACAATTCTCCATGAATATCAATTTCGCAAAAACTTTTACCGGTTTAGCTACGAGAATACTCTCGAAGATTACAGCACTTTTGATGATTCAATACTTGAATGTGTTCGTCTTAAATAGAAAGATAAATAGGATTAAAATGAATATTTGCTAAATGCACAACAAGTTATTTGAATTATAACGGCAGCATACCGGAATTATGCAAGTTCCATACCGGGAGTATGCCAGTACCATAAATCAGTGAAGTAAGTATGATAACTCAAAGTCTCGTAGAAAAACCCGGCATCATCCTTTCCCGGCAAATCAAACAAGAAATCGCTACCGAAGTAGTGGAAATAATTGCATCGGGTGGCAAACGACCTCATTTGGCGGCAATTCTCGTGGGACACGAGGGGGGAAGCGAAACTTATGTGGCATCGAAAGTAAAAGCTTGTGCCGAATGTGGTTTCAAATCGTCTTTGATTCGTTATGAAACCGATGTAACCGAAGAAGAACTGCTGGCGAAAGTTTTTGCGAAATTGATATTCATGGAGAATTGTCCTTTGAATTGTGAAAACAGCGTTTCAATACGTTTTCGCTTTCGCCGTTTTGATTTGTTCAATTCAACCGGCACAAGTTGGTTTTTGCGAGCAGGTACGCTAAGCTTAATTTGACTTTGATTAAACAAATCTGCCTGATAATGAGCGCTTATATAGCCTTTATCTCCGATAAGTTCACAGTTTGAAAGCGCATATTTGACCTCTTTCAAGTAATTCACATCGTGCACACCCGCAGGGGTGAGATCGAAAGAATGCATCACGGCATTTTCATCGCAAACAGCGTGAAGTTTGTAGCCGAAATAGTGTGTTTTTGTTGCTGCACAATACCCGAATTCAGGTTTGATTTTCTCTGTTGAACAAATGGAAGAACGTTTGGCACGGCTGATTTTGCAAATTTCAATGGGGGTTGAATCCACAATGAACAAATTGCTCAAATCAGAGAGCTTTTCACTCAAGCGCTGGCGGATTTTTTCCGTGTAGTCAAAAAGTTTTCTCCTGCGCTTGTTGTAAACACTGCGCTCAATTTTGGCATCAAGATAAGTACCTTTTATAGCTCTAAATAATTGCATTTCAGAATTATATGACATATATTCGGCAGTCAGATTTAGTGCAACCAACTCCAAATCGGATAATTTGGGTTGTCTGATTTGCTTGAAACTTGTGATATGAGAACAAATGTTTGTCAATTCCTTTAGAATTAATTCGTAATTTTGTATCAGATTGTTCATTGTATTTAATCGTTTGGTAGACAATTAAATATACGGCTCTTTTGTCAAATGAACAATCTATCTTCGTTTTTTTCTAAATGCACAACAGGTTTCAAATACACTGCGGGGAATTTTAATGATTTGCCAATCATGTGTTGAACTTTGCTGCAAAATAAATAAATCTATATGAATTTAACAATACCGGAAATACTTACTTTTGCAAAATAGTAAACAAAATCCAATAACCCCCATGATAAAAATAACTTTCCCCGACGGTTCTGTTCGTGAATACAACGAAGGAATAAATGGTTTGCAAATAGCAGAAAGCATTAGTTCCCGCCTTGCACAAGATGTATTGGCTTGCGGCGTAAATGATGAGATTTATGATTTAGAACGCCCCATAAACGAAGATGCTTCCGTAGTTCTCTATAAATGGGACGACGAACAAGGTAAACATGCCTTTTGGCATACGAGTGCACACCTGCTGGCAGAAGCCTTGCAAGAACTTTATCCGGGAATACAATTCGGCATTGGACCTGCTATTGAAAGCGGATTTTATTACGATGTTGATCCGGGGGAAGCAATAATCAGAGAAGCCGATTTACTTGTTATTGAAACTAAGATGACGGAATTAGCGGCGAAAAAGGAAGCTGTGATAAGACAGGATATTACAAAAAGTGATGCATTGAAGCTTTTCGGTGATCGCGGTGAAACCTACAAAACCGAATTAATTTCCGAATTGGAAGATGGGCATATCACCACCTATACGCAGGGAACCTTTACCGATCTCTGTCGCGGTCCGCACTTACCCACTACCGCACCTATCAAAGCCATCAAGCTGACCTCTATTGCCGGAGCTTATTGGCGCGGACAGGAAAACCGGAAAATGTTGACCCGTATATATGGCATCACCTTTCCGAAAAAGAAAATGCTCGACGAATACCTGACAATGATGGAAGAAGCCAAAAAGCGAGACCATCGTAAGATTGGTAAAGAAATGGAATTGTTCATGTTTTCTGATACCGTCGGCAAAGGCTTACCCATGTGGTTACCCAAAGGAACGGCGCTCCGCTTGCGTTTGGAAGATTTCCTGAAGAAAATCCAAAAGCGTTTCGGCTACTTGCAAGTAATGACCCCGCACATCGGCGGAAAAGCGCTCTATGTTACTTCGGGGCATTATGCCAAATATGGAAAAGACTCTTTCCAACCTATTCACACCCCCGAAGAAGGAGAGGAATACCTGCTTAAACCTATGAACTGCCCCCACCATTGCGAAATGTACAAACACCGTCCCCGGTCGTATAAAGATTTACCTTTGCGCTTGGCGGAATTTGGTACGGTTTACAGGTACGAGCAAAGCGGCGAACTGCACGGACTGACGCGCGTGCGTAGTTTCACGCAAGACGATGCCCATATCTTTTGCCGTCCGGATCAGGTAAAAGAAGAATTTTTGCACGTAATGGATATTATCTTCATTATCTTCAAAGCTCTCGATTTTGAAAACTTTGAAGTGCAAATCTCCCTTCGTGACCCCAATAACCGGGACAAATATATAGGTAGCGACGAAAACTGGGAAAAAGCAGAACAATCCATCGTCGAAGCCTGCCGGGAAAAAGGATTGAAAGCCAAAGTAGAACTGGGAGAAGCAGCCTTCTATGGTCCTAAGTTGGATTTTATGGTGCGCGACGCTATCGGACGTAAATGGCAATTGGGAACCATCCAAGTGGATTATAATCTGCCCGAACGTTTCCAATTGGAATATACCGGAGCGGACAATCAAAAACATCGTCCCGTAATGATTCACCGCGCTCCGTTCGGTTCTATGGAACGCTTTGTAGCGGTGCTGATAGAACATACAGGAGGAAAATTCCCCTTATGGCTCACTCCCGAACAAGTTGCTATCCTTACCGTTAGCGAAAAATTCAACGATTATGCCGAAAAACTGAAAGCCTACTTTGATACGCAAGATATTCGTGCTTTCGTGGATAACCGCAGTGAGAAAATTGGACGCAAAATACGAGACAACGAAATGCAACACATTCCCTATATGTTAATTGTGGGTGAAAAGGAAGAAGAAAACGGAGAAGTGTCCGTGCGTAAACAAGGTGAAGGTGATCAAGGAACGATGAAATTTGAGGAGTTTGGGAAAATATTGAACGAAGAAATTCAAAATATGATAAATAAATGGTAATTTTGCCTCCCAGTAAATAATAACTAAAAGCATTGGAAGTAATCTTTTTTGATGAAGAATGACAGTCTAAAAGGGCAATACAGAATCAACGAACAGATTCGTGCCAAAGAAGTCCGCATAGTGGGCGATGAAATAGAGTCGAAGGTATATCCTACTTCTCAAGCGTTGTATATGGCGAAAGAATCCGGAGCAGATCTGGTGGAAATCTCTCCGAATGCAGCTCCCCCTGTATGTCGTATTATTAACTATTCTAAATTCCTTTATCAACAAAAAAAGCGCCAGAAAGAACAGAAAGCAAAGCAGGTGAAGATAAACGTAAAAGAAATACGTTTTGGTCCCCAAACAGACGATCATGATTACAACTTTAAGTTGAAACACGCCAAAGGTTTCTTGGAAGACGGAGATAAAGTAAAAGCTTATGTGTTTTTCAAAGGTCGCTCTATTCTGTTTAAAGAACAGGGAGAAGTGTTGTTACTTCGTTTTGCCAACGATTTGGAAGATTATGCAAAAGTAGATCAGATGCCCATGCTCGAAGGCAAGCGTATGACAATCTTTCTTTCTCCTAAAAGGAAAGAAGTAGTAAAAAAGAAAGATGTTGCCAACCCGGACGATACGTCCGTAACGGAAGAAGCCGACAAAAAAGAAAGTAACAATGCGTAACGCCACCGGTATAGTGCGTTGCCATTTATTATATAACAATTAATCTATTAAAAACAAGTAAAATGCCAAAATTGAAGACTAACTCCGGTGCCAAAAAAAGGTTTCGCCTTACCGGAACAGGTAAGATTAAAAGAAAGCATGCTTTTCACAGTCACATTTTGACCAAAAAGAGCAAGAAAAGAAAAAGAAACCTGTGTCACTTCACGCTTGTTGACCAAACAAATGTGAATCAGGTTAAAGTTCTTTTAGCAATGAAGTAATCAAATGTGTAACGGTATTTAAAGAAACAAAACTATGCCAAGATCAGTAAATCATGTTGCCTCGAGGGCAAGAAGAAAAAAGATTTTAAAGTTGACCAGAGGTTACTTTGGTGCAAGAAAAAATGTATGGACCGTAGCCAAAAATACTTGGGAAAAAGGCTTGACTTACGCATACCGCGACCGTAAGAATAAGAAAAGAAGCTTCCGCGCTCTATGGATACAACGTATCAATGCAGCAGCACGTTTGGAAGGATTATCATATTCACGTTTAATGGGCGCTTTGCACAAAGCAGGCATTGAAATAAACCGCAAAGTGTTAGCAGATTTGGCTATGAACCATCCGGAAGCGTTCAAAGCAATCGTTGCGAAAGTCCGAACAACCTAAGATAAAACTACAGGGATATGGCGATATAAAAGAAAACCCGGTGCGAAAAGCATCGGGTTTTCTTTTTGTTTATATCAAATCTGTTTATTTGTTCTTCTTCCAGAGTTGAGTCATATTCTCCAACGTCTTGCCTTTTGTCTCAGGTACAAAGAACCAGACAAAGACAGCGGCAACAACGCAAACACTGCCATACAGAGAATAAGCAAACACCGGACTAAAGTCGTAAAGTGCGGGGAAAGTAGAAGAAATAATGTAATTGAATACCCATTGGAAAGCCACTGCTATTGCTATCGCCTTTCCGCGAATGGTATTGGGGAATATTTCTGAGATTAACACCCAACATATCGGTCCCCAAGACATCATGAAAAATGCAGCATATACAATGACGGATAGTACAGGAAGGATTCCTTTTATATTCATACCATCACAAGTGGCAACGGCAAATGCTCCAAAAGCCATACCAATGGAACCGATAATCAATAAAGGCTTACGTCCGAACTTATCAACGGTAAAGATAGCTATCAAAGTAAAAACAATGTTCACCACACCCATGATAATGGTTTGCATCATACCGCCACCTTCGGCACCGGCACTTTCGAATATTCGCGGTGCATAATACAACACAGCGTTAATACCGATTGCCTGTTGAAACACAGAAAGCATGATGCCGATAATGATAACCGCTATTCCGTATGTAAACAGCTTTTCAGTTTTTTCTTTGGCTGTAGCTTTTATTTCTTCCAAGATTTCTTTGGCTTTCGTTATTCCGTTTATCCTAGCTAAAACAGATAAAGCCTTGTCTTCTTGTTGCACCAATACCAAGTAACGGGGAGTTTTCGGTACAAGGAAAAGCAATATTCCGAATGCGGCTGCCGGTACCGTTCCGGACAGAAACATAAATCGCCACCCTTCCTGAATAGTCCACATATCCGATCCGGCATTTACTGTTGCCAAACCGGTAACGACGTCTCTATCGAGAATCGGATTGGTATGGTCGCCCAATATCAAGTAATTCACAAAATAAACCACCAACATACCAAAGATAATGGCAAATTGGTTGCAGGATACCAGCGTTCCGCGAATATTGGAGGGCGCTATTTCGGCGATGTACATCGGACATACTGCCGAAGCAAGACCTATGCCAAGTCCTCCTATTATCCGATAGAAGGTAAATGCAAAAAACACGCCCAAGCCGGGTTGCCCGTAATCAAAGAATAGAAATTCGGGATAGTATGCACCTAATGCCGAAACGAAAAAGAGTATTGCAGCCAGACGTAATGAATTACGCCGCCCCAATCGTGAAGCTAACAAGCCCGATAATGCTCCCCCAATAACACATCCGATAAGTGCACTTGAAGAAGTGATACCGTGCATCACCTTATTATAATGGAAATCTGTTGCCGTAAGGAAGAAACCTTCAAGTCCCTTTTCCGCACCGGAAATTACAGCCGTGTCATACCCAAAAAGCAGTCCACCGAGGATGGTTACTGCTGTGATAGAATACAAATAGAGTTTACTGCCTTCATTCATTTTATTTAGAAGTTATAGAAGTTAGAAAGAGGTAGAGAAGCTAAGAAGGAAAACCTTCTTTAACTCCTCCAATCCTTTTAGCTCCTTATTTTCATTTAGCTGTACATATTTACTATCGCTTCATACAATTCCTGCTTACCGCTGATTTGCTTTGGTTCGCCGTTGGCTTTTGCATAAGCTACAACGTCTTCCAATTTCAATTTGCCGCTTTCAAAGTCCTTGCCTTTGCCTGAATCGAAAGAAGCATAGCGGTCTGTCAGCATTTTCTTGTACGGAGATTCGTTAAGTATGGCAGCAGCACTTTCCAACGCACGTGCCATAGCATCCATTCCGGCGATGTGTGCAATGAAAATATCTTCCAAATCGGTAGAATTACGACGAGTCTTAGCATCAAAGTTAGTACCACCGTTACCGAAACCACCGTTGCGGATAACCTGTAACATGGCTTGAACAAGTTCATAATGGTCGATAGGGAATTGATCGGTATCCCATCCATTTTGATAATCACCGCGGTTAGCATCAATAGATCCTAACAGTCCGTTGTCAACAGCCACTGCTAATTCATGCTCAAACGTATGTCCTGCCAACGTTGCATGATTTACTTCGATGTTCACCTTGAAATCTTTATCCAAATTATAGGCTTTCAAGAAACCGATAACTGTTTCAGTGTCCGCGTCATATTGATGTTTGGTTGGTTCCATCGGCTTCGGTTCGATGAGGAATGTTCCTTTGAAACCACGAGCGCGAGCATAGTCGCGGGCAATAGTCAGCATACGTGCCAAATGATCCTTTTCGCGTTTCTGGTCGGTATTCAACAAAGATGAATATCCTTCACGTCCACCCCAGAACACATAATTTGAACCGCCAAGTTCAATAGTAGCGTCAATGGCATTCTTGATTTGAATGGCAGCACGTGCCACCACGTTGAAATCGGGATTAGTAGCTGCGCCGTTCATATAACGTGCATGACTAAATACGTTTGCCGTACCCCACAATAGTTTGATACCCGTTTCAGCTTGCTTTTGCTTAGCATAAGCAACGATTGCTTTCAAATTAGCTTCGTATTCTTCAATAGTAGCAGCTTCTTCCATCAAATCCACATCATGGAAGCAATAATATTCGATCCCTATTTTTTGCATAAACTCAAAACCGGCATCCAATTTGTTCTTCGCTGCCTGCAACTTATCCGTATCACCATTCCACGGAAATTTCTTCGTTCCGCCTCCGAATTGGTCGCTTCCTTCTGCGCAAAGTGTGTGCCACCAAGCCATTGCAAACTTCAACCAATCTTTCATTTTCTTACCGCTAACCACCTTTTCGGCATCGTAATAACGGAAAGCCAATGGGTTCTTACTGTTTTTACCCTCAAATTTAATCTTTCCTATTTCAGGAAAATACTCTTTTGTTGCCATAATATTAAAATTAAAGTTATGAATATGTTAATGATATAATTATTTACACTGGCAAATTAGCCTTCCACCTTTCGTATGCGTCAGCATATTCTCTGCTTTTTGCCGTATTGGGCTCGATAACTTCCAAACGTTCGAGAGTAGCAAAGGCTTCGTTATTGTCTTTATATATACCGGCACCGATACCGGCACCTTTGGCTGCACCTACGGAACCGTCGGTATTATAAAGTTCTATCACAGCGCCGGTTACTCCAGCTAACGTATCGCGGAAGATAGGACTGAGAAACATATTAGCGTGTCCGGCATGTATAACTCTCACGGGAATCCCCATTTGTTCCATGATGTCAATACCGTATTTAAAAGAAAATACAATGCCTTCTTGGGCGGCACGGACAAGATGTTGTTTGCTGTGTGTGTTGAAATCCAATCCATGAATACTACAACCCACTTCTTTATTGTTCAGCATACGTTCCGCACCATTTCCAAAAGGCAGGATGCTGACACCGGCACTTCCAACGGGAGCTTTGGATGCTAATACATTTATATCGTCATAAGAGATGCCTTCGGGGGCAATGTTTCGTTTCACCCAAGAATTGAGGATGCCCGTTCCATTGATACAGAGTAATACTCCCAACCGTGTTTGATCAGCAGTGTGATTCACATGGGCAAAGGTATTAACGCGCGACTGCGGGTCGTAGTTGACTTCTCCATTCACACCGTAAACCACACCGGAAGTTCCCGCTGTGGAGGCTATCTCTCCGGGATTGAATACATTTAGCGAAAGGGCATTGTTGGGTTGGTCGCCGGCACGATATGTAACGGGAATTCCTTCTGCCAATCCCAATTCGCGGGCGGCTGCCGAAGAAACTCGTCCTTGTTCGGAAAAAGTAGGCTTGATGTCGGCAATCAATGAAGAATCAAATCCATAATAATCCATCAGGAAATCTGCCACCTGTTTGTTTTTGAAATCCCAAAACATGCCTTCCGAAAGCCCGGAAACAGTAGTACAGATTTCTCCGCTTAGTTTCATGGCAATATAATCTCCGGGAAGCATTATCTTATATATTTTCTCATAAATGTCCGGTTCGTTTTCTTTAATCCATGCCAACTTGGAGGCTGTGAAATTACCCGGTGAATTTAGCAGGTGAGAAAGACATTTTCCTTTTCCCAAAGTTTGAAACGCTTGTTGTCCATAAGGCACGGCACGCGAATCACACCATATAATGGCAGGACGCAATACTTGTTGATGCTTGTCCACACAAACCAATCCGTGCATCTGATACGAAATGCCGATACCCCCAATCTCACTTGCATGAATATGCGCTTCCGCCATAACTGCCTGTGTAGCTTGTTTGAGGTACTCCCACCAACTTTCGGGGCTTTGTTCTGCCCAACCGGGGTTGACTGCAATAATATTCGCTTCCGACTTCGGAAAAAATGCGGATGAAACACTCTTACCCGTTTCCGCATTTACCAAACTCGCCTTTACCGACGAGCTGCCAACATCATAACCTAATAAAAACATAATATAAGATTTACGATTAAACCATTTAAAATTTACTATCAGCCGCCAATTCTTTGGCTATCTTTATCATCTCTTCTTCCCAATTATAAGAAAGCGGATTAATTGGGACAATCCTTGTTCCTGTTTCTTTTGCCATTACTTCCGCATTACGGCGGTCAAATTCCGGCTGTATAAAAACGATACGTACTTTTTCTGTTTTACAAACTTCGATAATCTCTTTCAAATGAGCGGGTGAAGGTTCTTTCCCTCCTTCTTCGATGGATATTTGATGTAAACCGTAGTCGCGAGCAAAATAAGAAAGAGCGGGATGATAAATCATAAACGAACTACTTGTTTTTTCTTTCAATATGTTGCGAATGATACTGTCTGTTTTATCTATCCGCTGGCAGAGAGAGTCATAGCGGGCTAAATAATAAGCCTTGTTTTCTTTGTCGAGTGTGCAGAGCGCATCTAACATATTTTGAGCAATAATCCGTGCATTAGTTGGTGAACACCAGATATGCGGTTCTATTCCACCTGCTTCGTGTGTATGTCCGTCGTCTTCCCGAATATATTCAATACCTTTCGAAGTATCAAACACTTGTATATGCGGGATATTCTCTAAAAGTCTGTCCATCCATGCCAATTCAAAGCCAATATATCCTATACGGAAATAAGCTTCACTCTTGCTCAGTTCTGCCGATTGTTTGGGAATAGGATCATACGTTTCGGGGCTGCTTCCCTTGGGAACCATGCTTATGACAGTAAACTTGCTTCCTGCTATGGCTTCGGTGAAGTAACGTTGTGGCTCTATGGTAACTGTGATGATGCGTTGTCCGTCATTTTTGTGCTTCGGTGCGGAACAGGCAACCGCAAACAACAGGAATATACCGCATCCGGTTAAAGCTTTTATTTTCATCCCTTATTGACATCAAACAATCCCGCCGGATACTCACCTACCTCAACCAATGCTTTAATTTTATCAACCACACTTTGACGATCTTCCGCGTAGGTTACTCCAAACCATTTGGAAGTTGTATCGAGCACTTTCACACGGGCAATTCCGTTATTGACGAGTTTGTTTACCACCAGAGGAATAAAATATTCACTTTTCAGGTTATCAATATTTGCTTTAAGAAATTCTTTGAAATATTCTTCCGAATAGTTGAAATAATCGGGAGTAAAGCCCCATATATTCATGGAAACCGGTGTGTTATCGTCAATGGTTACTGTTTCTCCCTTTTCATCTTTAAAGGATACTTTACCATCGATGCGTTCAATGGAAGTACGTTCCACTACAGTGGTTAAATATCCGTTTTCGTCTGTGGCGCATACTCCACGCGCTACAGTTCCGCTCTCACTCAGCGTGTTTCCCACACGATAACCTATCATACAATAGTCGTTCTTTTTACCGTCTATTTCCGAAAGGGCTTTTCCGATAACGGCAAAACTGTTGCGACCATAAAAATCATCTGCATTAATAACGGCAAAAGGTTCGTTAATCACATCCTTCCCCATAAGTACGGCATGATTGGTTCCCCACGGTTTAGTGCGACCGGCAGGAACTGTAAAGCCAGCCGGTAAACAATCAATAGCCTGAAATACTATTTCTACGGGAATATGATTCTCATATTTCCGTAGAATCTTGTTGCGAAAATCTTGTTCAAAATCTTTACGAATCACAAAAACAACCTTGCCAAAACCACTGCGGATAGCATCGTAAATGGAATAATCCATAATGGTTTCTCCATTGGGACCTAAACCGTCTAGCTGCTTCAATCCTCCGTAACGGCTCCCCATACCGGCGGCAAGTACAAATAGTGTTGGTTTCATGGGTATAGAATAAATTTTAAAATCATTGGTATCTATGGCAAAGATAGGAAATAAATATTTCCTGACAAAAGAAACAAGTAATTAAGAAGCTGTTTTGGGTTTTCCAAATAACGCGAATCATACCGAATCAACAATGAAAAAAATCAAGAGATTTATCTATTTTTGCCATCATTATGCAAATAGCTACTTTACTTTCCGGAGGTGTTGACAGTTCTACGGTTGTACATCTCCTCTGCGAACAAGGACACAAGCCCGACCTCTTTTACATCAAAATCGGTCTGGAAGATGACGCAGACCTTCCTTGTACGACAGAAGAGGACATGGAACTTGTAACCCTCACAGCTCGCAAATACGGATTAAAAGCAGAGGTTGTTGATTTGCACAAACAATATTGGGAAAGCGTCGTTGCCTACACCATTGATAAGGTGAAACGGGGATTGACGCCCAACCCTGACGTGATGTGTAACAAACTTATCAAATTCGGCTGCTTTGAACAGCAAGTGGGGCAATATTACGATAAAACTGCTACCGGACATTACGCTACCATACGGGAAAAGAATGGTAAAATCTGGCTTGGCACAGCCAAAGACCCCGTAAAAGACCAAACGGATTTCCTTGCACAAATAGATTATTTGCAAATATCCAAACTGATGTTCCCCATCGGTGACTTGCCTAAACAGGAAGTGAGGCGTATCGCTGCGGAAGCTAAACTTCCCGGCGCACACCGAAAAGACAGTCAAGGCATTTGTTTCTTGGGCAAAATCAATTACAACGACTTCCTCCGCCGTTTTTTAGGGGAGAAAGAAGGGGCGGTTATTGAACTGGAAACAGGCAAACGTGTCGGTACACACGCAGGATATTGGTTTCATACCATCGGACAACGCAAAGGAATGGGATTGGGCGGCGGACCTTGGTTTGTAATCCGCAAAGACATTGAGGAGAACATCATTTATGTCTCTCACGGATATGATACGGAAAAGCAATACGGCAACGAATTTGCTTTACATGATTTTCATTTCATTACGGATAACCTTTGGGAAAATCAAGAACAAGTAGATATTACTTTTAAAATCCGTCATACTCCCGAATTTACACGAGGCACACTGCGACGGGAAAGTGATTTATATGTTATTCATAGTGAAGAAATGTTGCAAGGCATTGCACCGGGGCAATTCGGAGTGGTATATGACAAGGGGGCGGAGATATGCGTGGGGAGTGGGGAAATAGTTTAACTTGTTACTACTTCTTTTTTATAATGGTTAGCCCGTCCCGCAACGGTAGTATGACTTTTTCTACTCGTTTATCCCTCTCCACGTAATCATTGAAATTTTTAATACCGGTGGTTTGCTTGTCGGAAGGATGCGCACAAGTCAATACATGCCCGTCCCACAAAGTGTTGTCGGCAAGAATATATCCTTTTGACGAGAGGAGAGCAAGAGACATTTCATAATATTCAATGTAGTGTCGTTTGTCGCCGTCAATGAAAACTAAGTCGAAGCTAATGCCTAAGCGCGGAGCTAACTCCAGCGCATCTCCGATATAAAACGTTATCCGGTTGGCATAAGGTGAGTTTTCCAACCACGGACGAGTGAAATCTTCCTGTTCGTCATTGATTTCAAATGTATGGAGCATACCGCCTTCGGGTAAACCCTCCGCCATACATAAAGCCGAATAGCCACTAAAAGTGCCTATCTCCAATACTTGTTGAGGGTGAATCATTTCTACGAACATCTTTAGCATTCGCCCCTGCAAATGTCCCGAAGCCATACGGGGACGCATCAGTTTTACATGCGTATCCCGATAGAGGGCTTTCAGATAATCACTTTCAGGGTCAATGTGAGCTAAGATGTAGTCATCTATTGTCATTGATTTCTTTCTCCCCCAAAACCGCTTCCACAGCCAATCTATACGACTCCATTCCGAATCCGCAAATCACCCCCTTGCAAGCGGAGGCAATCATTGACGTATGGCGAAACTCCTCCCTATGGTGTACATTCGAGATATGAACTTCGATAACAGGGGCAGGCACAGACCGTATGGCATCGTGCAAGGCTATGGAAGTGTGTGTATAAGCTCCGGCATTCAAGATGATGGCTTCCGCTGCAAATCCGGCTGTTTGTATCTTGTCTATTAGCTCGCCTTCGATATTAGATTGGAAATAGTCAATTTCCATATCGGCATATCGCTTGCGCAACGTATCCAGATAGTTCTCAAAAGAGTTGCTTCCGTAGATGGAAGGCTCACGCTTACCCAACAAGTTGAGATTAGGTCCGTTAATAATTTGTATTTTCATAACACCGTTCCGGCTAATTAATATCTTTGCTTGTCCGCAAAAATACATAAAATAAATGACTGCCAAAGAAGTACCGGAAAAGAAGGCAAGACGGGATGCGGTTATCAAAAGATACCGGCAATACCTGATGCTGGAAAAGTCTCTGTCGAAAAATACGTTAGAGGCTTACATGACCGATTTGGACAAACTGCTAAGCTACTTGCTATTGGAGGGTATAGATATATTTGATGTAGCGTTGGATGATTTGCAGCATTTTGTCGCCGGCTTGCATGACATCGGCATACATGCTCGCTCGCAGGCGCGTATTATATCAGGCATTAGATCTTTTTTTCATTTCCTTATCATAAACGATTATCTGGAAACAGACCCTTGCGAACTTCTGGAAGGTCCGAGGATAGGCTTTAAACTCCCGGAAGTGTTGACAGTGGAAGAAATAGATACGCTTATCTCTTGCATCGACCTTTCTAAAAGTGAAGGGCAACGGAATAGAGCCATCATCGAAACACTGTATAGTTGTGGCTTGCGCGTATCAGAATTGATTAACCTGAAATTGTCCGGTCTGTATTTCGACGAAGGTTTTATAAAAGTAGAAGGAAAGGGAAGCAAGCAGCGTTTAGTCCCCATTTCCCAAAAAGCCATCAAAGAAATCACGCTTTACTTTATAGACAGGAACCAACTAACCATACAGAAAGGTTGCGAAGATTTTGTCTTTCTAAACCGTAACGGAAGAAACTTGACGCGAATTATGATATTTTATATCATCAAAGGTTTGGCAAAGGCAGCCGGCATCACCAAAATCATTAGCCCGCATACCTTTCGCCATTCTTTTGCCACTCATTTGCTGGAAGGGGGCGCCAACTTGCGTGCCATACAATGTATGCTTGGGCACGAATCCATTGCCACAACGGAAATATATACGCACATTGACCGGAACAGACTGCGAGCAGAAATTATAGAGCATCATCCGAGAAATATCAAATACCGGAAAGAACACCCGTTGTAATCTCTGCTTATTCTACCGGCAACTTACATTGCATTCTTTTCAACCCCTTCAAAAGTAATCTTTACAGGTTTAATCAACCCGTTTTCCTCGAAAAACAGTTCGTCAATACAAGTTGCCCGATGATTGCCATCCGTTTCGGACAACGGGCGACGATGATAAACAATGTACCATTTGTCGGACTTCGGTTCATGTATCACCGAGTGATGCCCTGCGCCGGTAGCCACTTCAGGGTCTTGTTGCAATATCCTTCCTATCCGTTTGAAAGGACCGAACGGACTATCCCCTATGGCATACGCCACGCTATAATCCGGTCCTCCCCATCCTCCTTCCGACCACATAAAATAGTATTTCCCATTACGGATAAACATAAACGGACCTTCCACGTAATTTTCGGGAGTTATTTCCCGGTACATAATTCCGTCTTCAAAGGGAACGATACCCGTAAAATCTTCATTGAGCTTAGCTACGTTGCAATGCCCCCATCCTCCATAATAGATGTAATAGCTACCGTCTTTATCTTCAAATATAAATTGGTCTATCGGTTGCGCTCCGTTGTAGAATTTATCAATCAAAGGCTTGCCCAAATAATCTCTGTACTTGCCTTGTGGTTTATCCGCCACAGCCACGCCTATACCGCCGTATTCTTCATTACTTTGAATATCATTTCCCGCAAAAAACAAGAAATATTTATCCTTCTTTTTGATTATAGCCGGAGCCCACATAGCCCGTTTTACCCACTTCACGGCAGCAGAATCAACAATATGCTCGTGTTTTTTCCAATTCACAAGGTCGGGCGACGAAAAAGCATCTAAAAACACTTGCTCTTCGTAAGGGGCGGAATACGTGGGATATATCCAATATTGATTTTCAAAAATAGCTCCTTCAGGGTCGGCATACCACCCCTCCCAAACAGGGTTACCCGACAACTGCTTTCCCGATTTGCACGATTGCAAACAAAAAGCTATACCAACAATTATTAGCAAACTACCTTTTGTCATGACATTCCATATTTTTGAGTTCATAACTGTCGAATTATTATTTTGCATAACTTACGGCGCGGGTCTCACGGATAACCGTAATCTTAACCTGCCCCGGATACGTCATTTCATCTTGAATTTTCTTGGCTATTTCTCCCGAAAGGCTTTCGGTTTGTTTATCGTCAATCTTATCCGCACCAACGATAACGCGCAGCTCACGACCGGCTTGAATGGCATAAGTCGTTGTAACGCCCGGATATGACATAGCCAACTGTTCCAAATCGTTCAAACGCTTGATGTATGCTTCCACTATCTCCCGCCGCGCTCCCGGACGTGCCCCCGATATGGCATCGCAAACTTGAACAATGGGAGCAAGCAAAGTTGCCATTTCCGTTTCGTCGTGGTGAGCGCCGATGGCATTGCAAATATCCGGCTTTTCTTTATATCGTTCGGCAAGTTTCATACCCAGCAAAGCGTGTGGCAACTCCGGTTCTTCATCCGGCACTTTGCCTATATCGTGCAACAATCCCGCGCGTTTTGCTTTTTGAGGATTCAAACCAAGCTCCGAAGCCATTACGGCGCAGAGATTAGCCGTTTCGCGAGCATGTTGCAACAGGTTTTGCCCATAAGAAGAACGGTATTTCATTTTACCGATGATACGAATCAGTTCGGGATGCAATCCATGAATCCCCAAATCAATGGTAGTACGTTTACCTGTTTCGATAATTTCTTCTTCCACTTGCTTACGCACTTTGGTTACTATTTCTTCTATACGTGCGGGGTGAATGCGCCCGTCGCTTATTAATTGATGCAACGCCAAGCGGGCAACCTCCCGGCGCACAGGGTCGAAAGCCGAAAGCACAATGGCTTCGGGAGTATCGTCCACTACAATCTCCACACCGGTAGCGGCTTCGAGCGCGCGAATGTTGCGCCCTTCGCGACCAATGATACGTCCCTTGATTTCGTCCGACTCGATGTGGAATACCGTTACGGAATTTTCAATAGCCGTTTCCGTAGCCACCCGTTGGATAGACTGCACAACGATGCGTTTGGCTTCCTTGTTTGCCGTCAATTTCGCATCGTCCATAATGTCGTTAATAAAAGACTGCGCTTGCGTCTTGGCTTCCTCTTTCAGTGATTCCACCAAGCGGTTTTTGGCTTCCCCGGCAGAAAGTCCGGAGATTGTTTCCAGCTTTTCTATTTCCTGTTGTTGCAGTTTGTTTAGTTCCTCTTTCTTCTTTTCGATGATAGCCAGTTGAGTTTCCAAATTTTCCCGGATGGCATCAGCCTCTTCCTTTTTACGTTGCAGGTCTTCCTGTCGTTGATTAATGGATAACTCCCGTTGCTTCAACTTGGTTTCTATCTGTTGAAACTTTTGGTTGCGGGCAGCCACTTCCTTTTCCAAATCCGCTTTTTTGTTCAGAAACTTTTCTTTGACTTCCAGCAATTTATCCTTCTTGATTACTTCCGCCTCCGCTTCCGCTTCTCTCAGGATGCTTTTGTATTTAGATTGCGCCACATACCTAAGCAGTATGTAGGACAAAATGCCCCCCGCGATAAAACAAATACCACCTGTTACTATTGTTTCTATCATTGTAATTAATTTTAGTATATATTGAAACAAAAAGCACTGCTCCCTTTATCCAAATTACGCTTTTTGGATAATGAAGGCAGTGCGTGAACTTTCTCTTTCGTGGACAGCTTTCTCTTATTCTTCCTTGAAATAATCTTCAAGCATCTTCGTCAATTCTTCTATCTTTTCCGTGTACGGTTCCGTATCATGCCTTTTCTCCTGTCGGATATTTTTCAAGGAAAAATCATAAGCAACCATAGTCATAATTCTTTCCAAAGGTAAAGTCGGAAAAGTGTCCCGATACATATTCAGTTTCAGATTCACCTGTTTGGCAGCTTCCCGCATCACTTCCTCCTCCTTGCTATCAATGGTTAGCGGGTAAGTATAATCTGCCATGACCAGATTAATCTTTATTTTATCGTTCATACATCTGTATTCATTGCTATTCATTCAACAAAGCGATGCATTTATCGACTTCACGCACTAATTTAGACAATCGCAACTTGGTTTCCCTCACGTCTTTGACGGTTTGATTGATTGTCGCTGCAATTTTTGTGTTGGTGTAGTTGGCTTCTAACTTTTTATAGTCTGCCAATATCTTTTCGTACTTCTCTTTTTCTTCTCTCAAAGATTGATTCAACCTAACATTTTCATTTTTCAATTCATCATGCAAGAAGAGTAAATGGCGAAGTCGCGCTTCAAAGATACTTAACAGCTTTTTCTCGTCTTCTGTCATTCTGCACCGGTAAATATAGACAAAAGTACGATTAACAAATCTATTACAAAAACTTTTTGTAAAAATTAAACATTAGTGTGAAAGATAAACAATACGTATAGCATACTCGATAACGGGATGGGGTATTGCCTGTTTGCCGTTCGTTCAAACATATTCCCGATTCGTCTATGACCGTATGGAAGATAGAGAGGGGGTGTCCATTGATAGTAGTCAATGAGTGATGAGTTTTCCATCTGCAAATAATTATACAAACATCTATAAATGCATATATTAAAGTCTATAAGTATTCTTTTTGCCACTAATTATTTAATGCTTAACCATTCATTCTCCAGTGTCTCTCCATTGCTTCTCCATTCATATCGCTGGAGAAGCAATGGAGAATCGATGGACTTTCATATAAGATGTGATGAATATTCAATGGGCAAATAAGGTATATATTCTGACAAATAGAAGTGTGATTAATGTAGAGATAATGAATAAATAACGACAAATAGCCGATAGAATCATTCAAGTTACCGATTACCCCTTGGACGTTCCCCGAAAGGGCGGGCTATCTGTTCCAATCTTTTTCTTCGCAGGCTCGAAAAAAGGATTTCCACGCCTATCCCTAACGCCCCATGCGGCTTTCACTACTTATATTTTAAATGTATTACGAGTTTGTTGATTCCAAACTTTTCGTATATTTGATAGCAGAATATTAGCACCTATTTAAAAAGAATCCTTCGGATTCGGATATTTATAGAAATAGCAAGTGCAAGCCATATTCGACTCTTACGGAGTCGAACAAAGCGGTATATTCGGGTTTTCTATACATATACAACTCCTTCGGGGTTCTCATCAAACATGTTTTAATCAAATTTAAACAGGATATATGAAACAATTTATTATATTCGATTTGGACGGGACGCTTCTGAACACTATTGCCGATTTAGCGCAAAGCACGAATCATGCGTTGTGTAAATTGGGTTTCCCTGTACATCCAGAAGATTCATATCATTTGATGGTGGGAAACGGCATCAATAAACTCTTTGAACGGGCATTGCCGGAAAATGAAAAAACAGAAGCAAACATACTCCGGCTCCGCTCGGAATTTATTCCTCATTACAATGAGCATAATACGGACAAAACGAATCCTTATCCGGGAATTGTTGAGCTGTTGCAAGCATTGCAGGAACGCGGTAAGCAGATAGGCGTTGCTTCTAATAAATACCATGCGGCTACACAGAAATTGATTTTGCATTATTTTCCTGCAATAAACTTTACCGCCGTGTTGGGGCAGCAAGAGGGTGTCGCCCCTAAACCCAATCCGGCAATCGTCTATAAGCTGATACAAACGGCAGAGGTGTCGAAAGACGAAGTGTTATATGTAGGGGATTCGGGAGTGGATATGCAAACGGCAAAGAATAGCGGCGTTACTTCTTGCGGAGTTACGTGGGGGTTTCGTCCGCGTGCGGAGTTGGAAGAATATTATCCTGATTTTATGGTCAGTGAAGCACGGGAGATTTTGGAGTTAGTATAAATCATCTGTCATTCCAATCCTTTTCATTATATTTGTAGCGTAATACAAGATGATAAGTTATGAAGAAAAAAGCTCTCTTAATGATTCTCGACGGTTGGGGAATCGGCAATCGTGGCAAGGCAGATGCAATCTATAATACCCCTACTCCTTATTGGGATTATTTATTGAAAGCATACCCCAACTCGCAGCTTCAAGCAAGTGGCGAAAACGTAGGCTTGCCGGACGGACAGATGGGAAACTCGGAAGTGGGACATCTTAACATCGGAGCCGGACGGGTGGTCTATCAGGATTTGGTGAAGATTAACCTTGCTTGCCGCGACAATAGCATATTGAAGAATCCGGAAATTGTTTCCGCTTTTAGCTATGTCCAAAAAACAGGGAAAAGCATCCACTTCATGGGGCTGACTTCCGATGGCGGCGTGCACAGCTCGCTCGACCATTTGTTTAAACTATGTGATATAGCCCAAGAATACGGCATAGCAAACACTTTCATTCATTGCTTTATGGACGGTCGCGATACCGACCCCAAGAGTGGAAAAGGTTTTATCGAACAGGTGGACGCGCATTGCAAGGCAGCCGCCGGCAAAATAGCTTCCATTGTGGGGCGTTATTACGCCATGGATCGCGATAAACGATGGGAGCGCGTGAAAGAAGCGTATGACCTGCTGGTTGGCGGAAAAGGCAAGCGGGCGACCGATATACTCCAAGCCATGCAAGAATCTTATGACGAAGGAATAACCGATGAATTTATCAAGCCCATCATCAATGCCAATGTAGATGGGACTATTAAAGAGGGTGATGCTGTAATCTTTTTTAATTACCGTAACGACCGCGCCAAAGAATTAACCCTCATACTCACTCAGCAAAATATGCCCGAAGCCGGAATGAAGACCATTCCGAACTTGCAATATTACTGCATGACCCCTTACGACGCTTCGTTCAAAGGATTGCACATTCTTTTCGATAAAGACAATGTTGATAATACGCTGGGGGAATATCTTTCCAAAGAAAATAAAACCCAGCTTCACATCGCCGAAACGGAAAAATACGCCCATGTAACTTTCTTTTTCAATGGCGGACGCGAAACCCCTTACGAGGGCGAAGACCGTATTCTCGTCCCCTCTCCCAAAGTAGCCACTTATGATTTGAAGCCGGAAATGAGTGCCTACGAAGTGAAAGAGAAATTGGTAGAAGCCATTCGTACAAATAAATACGATTTTATTGTGGTGAACTATGCCAATGGCGACATGGTAGGGCATACCGGCGTGTATGAAGCCATCGAAAAAGCTGTTGTAGCCGTTGATGCGTGCGTGAAAGATACCATCGAAGCCGCCAAAGCCAATGGCTACGAAGCCATCATCATTGCCGACCACGGTAATGCCGACAATGCGGCAAACGAAGACGGCACACCGAATACCGCCCATTCCTTGAATCCTGTTCCGTTTATTTATGTGACGGAAAATAAACACGCAAGCGTGCGAAATGGGCGTTTGGCAGATGTAGCTCCGAGTATTTTAAAAGTGTTGGGAATGCCAATCCCCAAAGAAATGACCGGAGAGGTACTAATTACGGAGGGGAGACCGTAGGAGCGCCCCTCCGCCTTTTTATAAACTTATCTGTACTTGCAGCAATCGGGCAAGGCATTATATGTTTTTTCGTCTGCCGTATCCTTGTCGGTATCGTACCCCGCCTTTGCAATGGCGTTGCTGATAGCGTCGAGGTTGGTTTGTTTCGGGTTGAAATGTAAGTGCAATGCTTTCTTTTCCTTGTTCCATAAGGCAGAGGAAACGCCTTCAACTCCCTTTGCCGCCTTTTCTATATGCGCTTTACACATTTCGCAATTACCTTGCACACCCAACGTGGCATGTTCGCTTTGGGAAGCATCAGCCGTTTCCATTTTTGGAGCGTCGGATGATTTACTTTTTGAATTACCTACGTTACATGCTGCTAAGGAAAACATTCCGGCAACAAGAATAAAACAATACTTTTTCATTTGTTTTCATTTTAACGATTAATAATTTATTTAGAAAAAATCTCTTCATTCATCATGCTGCGCTTGCCTTCGAGTTGTGCGCTGGCATCTACGGAAAATACCCCGTTGGTAACTATTTCGTCGCCGTCGTTCGCACCGGAAACAACTACATACGAATCGCCCAAAGAAGGTCCCAATTCAATCTCACGAAGCATAAACACCGGAGAATCCGTATCCGATTGTTTGACGTAAACAATGGAACGCTTTCCCGTCCACAATACGGCGGACTTGGGTATGACAATCTCATTGTTGTATTGTTTGAGCGGGGCTTTGACAATGGCATTGGCATACATCTCCGGTTTCAGCAGCATTTCCCTGTTGGCTGTTTCCACCCTAATTTTTGCCGTGCGTGTTGTTTTATCAAGTACAGGGTCTATAAACGATATTTTACCGGTGAACGTTCTCCCCGGCAATGCTTGCAGGGTAAACGTTATGTTATCACCGGTTTTCAGGAAAGGTAAATCCGTTTCGTAAGCATCGAACATTGCCCAAATTGGCGAGAGATTGGCAATATCAAACAATACGCCGCCCTGATTGACGTAATCCCCTTGATTGACTTTTTTGCTTACAACAATACCGCCTGTATTCGCTTTTATCTCTATCAGTGGAGATACGTTTTTCGATTGCTCAATCCCGGCGATTTGTTCGTCGGATAGTTTCCATAAACGGAGCTTTTCTCTGACAGCTTCCACAAGCGCCGGTTGCATGGCTTGCATCTTACCGGCTTCGAGCAATTCTTGCTGTGCATTCAACAGTTCCGGGGAATAAATGGTTGCAATCGTTTGTCCTTGCCGGACGCTTTCTCCCGTAAAGTTGATGAATAGCTTTTCAATACGTCCGTTTACATGAGAGGTTTGCGATTGCGACAACCGCTCGTCGGCTTGTATTGTTCCGTACAGTTGTATTTCCTTCACCGGATTTTGTCGGCTGACTTTGGTAGTTTGAACGTTAGCCAAAGCAGCAGCTTCTTCCGATAATTGAATAGCATTCGGGTCTATGGCTCCCTCTGCTTTCCCCGATGTTTTCAACGGAATTAAATCCATTCCGCAAATGGGGCATTTACCCTGTTTATCTTGTTTTATCTGTGGGTGCATGGAGCATGTCCATGTTTGCCCCGTTGCCTCTTCGTGAGTATGCCCGTGTTCCGGCATTACATCATGATTGTCGGAACCTCCAAATATCAGCCACCCTAAAAATAGTCCGGCAATGAGAATCAAGCCATATTTAGTGTTCTTTATCAGTATGTTTTTTATTTTAGTTGTATCCATGATTATTTGCTGTTATTGTTGTTCTACGTTTTTAAATGAAATTAGTTTTTGGATAGATGCTGCCATTGTATTATAATCTGCTATGGCTTCCGCCGTCTTTAATTGGTAATCCAAAAGTTGACGTTGCACTTGGATAACGTTTGTCAAGTCGCTTTTGCCGGATATAAACTCCTGCACAATCAAATTATAAGTTGTTTGAGCCAATTCCGATTGTTTTTTATAAAGGGCAATCTTTCTGGAAGCATCGTCTAACAGATGCGTAGTTTTATATAATTCGGCTTCGAGCGTGTTTAGCGTATTGATATACTTCTCCTGACTTTCCTGTTGGCGGAAGCTGCTTTCCCTTTGTTGCGCCTTGTACTTGTTCCGGTATATGGGAATGCTGACGGAGAGCATCGGCATAACCATGTCCTTACCATTCATGCTACTGCTCATGCCGTCATTGCTCATATCGGGTTCTGCCGTCATCGGACTTGCGGTAGGTTTGCTTTTGTTGATGAGCATATATTGCAAACCGATACCCAACATGGGATAGCTCATCTTCCTATCCATTTCGGCTTTTGCTTTGTAGGCAAGCCCTTCTTCGTTGATCATTTCCAACATGGGGTTTTGGTCGGCTATCCGAACCATTGCCGATGCGGTATCAAAGAGAAAAGGTATCTGTCCGAAAGAGTCGGGAACGATGATTTCGCTATCAGCCGGACGGTTTAACAAGGCATTGAATCCGGCTTTTTCCGCTTTGATTTCGGAAAGAATGCTTTCTATGTTGTTGTCCAACTCTGCCATCTCCAACCGGATACGCAGAACGTCTGACATTCCCGAAGAAGCACCGCCCATCTCATCGCCCGTCGCTCCCATCGACGACATATTGCCGTTTGAAGCAGTCGGTACGGGTTGAGGATTGGCACTTCCTCCCATTGACATACCGTTACTGCCCATATCCGAAACGGAAGATTGGACGGTTGAGGTAGGAACGGAGTAACTTGAGCCGGAACCACTCACCGGAGATGAAAACTTCCGTATGGCAAGCTCTTCCAACCGGGTCAATAACTCCCTGTTTTCCCTGTTGTTTACCAGTTTCTGCTGTAACCGACAGAGGGTAAACCACTGAATATATACGTTCAAATAGAGATTGTCCCTTGTTTCGCGGAACTTCTCAAATGCCATTTTCGCCATGTGGACAGCCTCCGTTTGGGCAGCTTTCTTTGTTCCAAACCAAGGGAACATTTGCATAAGCTGAAAGTTGGCTACTTGACGACCGTCTATAATCTCCATCGGTTTCAGAAAGTACCCTATTTCCAACTGCGGGTCTTGATAAGCGCCTGCTTGCGGTACTTTCTGCAAAGAGGCTTGATAAGCCAAAAAGTCGGCTTTGACCCCCGGATTATTTTGTGCTGCTATTTCCAGATAATGGCTTAGCGAATCGGAACTTTGTCCCCAAAGGCTTCCACTAATCGGCAGGGTCAATAGCAGTAAAGCGAAATATCTTATTCTTTGTCGTATCATAACACTATCCATTTTCAATTTTCCACTTTCAACTTATTCTCCCTCCACCAGCATTGGAATACAGGGACAACAAACATCGTCATAGATTGTATTAACATTCCTCCAAATGTGGGGATAGCCATCGGAACCATTATATCCGCCCCTTTACCTGTGGAAGTAAGAACGGGCAGTAAGGCGATAAGGGTTGTGGCTGTGGTCATGGCGGCAGGACGCACTCTTTTCAATCCGGCATGAACAACGGCTTCCCTGATTTCATCCTTTGTTCGGGGCTTTCTTTCTAAGAACGTTTGGTGTATGTAGCTCCCCATCAATACCCCGTCGTCCGTAGCAATACCGAACAAAGCGATGAATCCTACCCATACGGCAATACTAAGGTTTATCGGGTGCATTTGAAACAAATCCCGCAGGTTTACACCACCCAAAGAAATGTTCATAAACCAAGGCTCTCCGTATAACCAAAGCAATATAAACCCGCCGGCAAAAGCAACAAACACCCCTGAAAAATGTATAAGCGAAGCTGTTATCTTCTTGAATTGGAAGTATAAAATCAACAGGATTGCCAGCAAACTCAGAGGAATAACTATTAACAGACGCTTGGTTGCCCTTTCCTGCTGTTCGTAGTTACCGGCGAATTTGTAAGATACCCCTTTGGGCAATTGAATTTCGCCGGAGCTAATCTTTGCTTTTAGAACCTTGTCGGCTTCCTTTACTACGTCCACTTCCGCCCTTCCGGCTACTTTGTCGAATATCACATATCCCAAAAGGAATGTGTTTTCGCTTTGTATCATTTGCGCTCCTCTGGTATAGGTTATTTCGGCAACCTCTTTTAGAGGAATTTGCGCTCCTGTGGCTGCCGGTATAATCAACCCGGAAAGCTCTTCGGGGTTATCTCTTAGTTCGCGGGGATACCTCAAACGAACGGCAAACCGTTCGCGCCCTTCAACCGTAGTTGTCAGCGACATTCCTCCGACAGCAGCACTGATGATTTCTTGCAAATCTGCCACAGTGACACCGTAACGCGCCATGTGTTGCCTGTTCAGTTTTATTTCAATATAGGGTGCGCCTACCGCCCGGTCGTAAAAAACGGTAGAAGGCAATACGGAAGGAACATCTTTCAAAGCTGCCTCCAATACCTTTCCTCCTGCTTCGATGGATTCCAAATCCGGACCGGAAACTTTTAATCCCATCGGCGCACGCATACCGGTGGAAAGCATCACCAGACGAGCCTCAATAGGTTGTAGTTTCGGGGAAGATGTTACTCCCGGTATGTGGGAGACATTGATAATTTCCTGCCAGATGTCGTCCGTTTTTTTGATGTGGGAACGCCATTGCCTGAAATAATCACCGCTCTTGTCTGCAATGAGGCTATCGGCAGGAATTAGGCGAAATCCATCTTCGGGATTGTATGTAGAGCCGTCTTTTAAAAGATATGCCCCTTTACTGTCCACTTTGAACCGTTTCCGGTGTCCGTTTTTCTCTAAGATATACTCGGAACGATAGTTGATTGTATTTTCAAACATTTGGCTGGGAGCCGGATCGAGTGCCGAATTGACCCGTCCCCATTTCCCTACGGTAATTTCCACTTCGGGAATATTGGAAATTCTTTTATCCAGCGTTTCAATGTATTGCAGGTTTTGTTCAATGCCCGTATGTGGCATACTTGTGGGCATCAGCAAGAAAGAACCTTCGTTGAGGCTCGGCATAAACTCTTCCCCAATGCCCGGAAACTTGTTGCTTGATGCTTGCCAGAAGTTCGTTTGCCTGAATGTTTTCCAACCAACCGTTTCAACCCCTTTGGCTACGAAACCGAAGGTTTTATCAAATCCCAACCAGATAATAATCCCCAACAATACCGTAACAAAGGGTAACAGCATGAACTTCCATCTGTTTGCCAAACACCACCGCAAAATGCGTTCATAGTAAATAACCAGCGTCCATAATATGGCTAATATTCCGGCAATACAGACAACAACAAATATCAGATTGACTGGGAGTCCTTTTTGCGTACCCATCGGCAACCATTCCGTGGTCAGATAGTACGTGGCGATTGACAGTACCAGCCCGATGCTCACGTAATTTAATACTTTCCTATTGATAGCTTTATGTATCCGTTTGAGAGGGATTTTCAGCGAAAAGACATAATAAGTCAATGTCGGCAACAAAGCAATCCCCAGTAAGAATGCCGAAATTAAGGCAAATGTCTTTGTATATGCCAAGGGTTTAAAGAGTTTTCCTTCTTGGGCTTCCATGGCAAAGACGGGCAGGAAGCTGATGACAGTCGTTAACATAGCTGTGGATATAGCCCCCGATACTTCGCTGACGCTTTTGTATATCAGACTGATAAATGCTTTCCCTTTCGGGATGCCTTTACTTCGCTCTTCTTCTTCCAAGTGCCGGATAATATTCTCGACAAAGACGACACCCACATCTACCATGACCCCGATGGCTATAGCAATGCCCGAAAGGGCTACGATGTTGGCTTCGACACCGGTTTGACGCATGATGATGAACGTAGAGAGTACGGCAATGGGGAGAATGGCGGATATGACTACCGATGCCCGCAGATTGAACACCAGTACGATAACGACAATGATACAGATAAGAATCTCGTGCGAAAGCGCCGTTTCGAGTGTCCCGATGGTTTCCTGTATCAGTCCCGACCTGTCGTAGAAAGGCACAACGGTAACTTTAGATACCGTACCGTCCGGCAAGGTTTTTTGAGGCAGTCCTGCCTCCGTATCTTCTATCTTCTTTTTTACGTTATCAATCACCTGCATGGGGTTGGAGCCGTAGCGGGCAACGACTACACCGCCCACAGCTTCCACGCCCTCCTTATCCAATCCTCCTCTGCGTGTGGCAGGTCCGAGATTCACAAAGGCAACGTCTTTTATTTTAACGGATACGCTGTTTCGGACGGTAATCACCGCTTCCTCCAAATCGGAAACACTTTTGATGTAACCCAATCCCCGTATCAGGTATTCGGCTTTGTTAATCTCTATCGTTTCCGCACCAATATCCAGATTGCTTTTTTGAACGGCGTTCATTATATCCATGACGGACACGCTGAATGCCCGCATGGCATTGGGATTTATCTCTACCTGATATTCCTTGACAAAACCGCCGATGGATGCCACTTCCGCAACCCCTTCGGCAGACGACAGGGTATATTTGACGTAGAAGTCTTGCACCGTTCGCAGTTCATCGGGATCCCAGCCTCCTGCCGGTTTGCCCGTTTCGGGGTTCCGACCTTCCAATGTGTACCAGAATATTTGCCCCAAAGCCGTTGCGTCAGGACCTAAACTCGGTTGAACTCCTTCGGGCAACGTTCCGGCAGGGAGAGAGTTCAGCTTTTCGAGAATACGGGAACGGCTCCAATAAAATTCTATATCATCATTAAATATGATGTAGATAAAGGACATTCCAAACATGGATGTGCTACGAATGGTCTTAACCCCCGGAACACCCAGCAGGGAAGTTGTCAACGGATACGTAATTTGGTCTTGAATATCTTTCGGGGAACGTCCCATCCATTCGGTAGCCACAATCTGTTGATTTTCGCCAATGTCGGGGATAGCATCCACAGGAACGGGATTGCGTGGCAATAGTCCTCCGTGCCAATTAAAGGGAGCCGACGACAATCCCCATACTACAAGTGTGATAAGCAATATTATAGTTATCAACCTGTTTTCAAGAAAGTATTTGATAATTCTGTTGAGCATGGATATACTAATTTAACTTCTCCCTGTACGGGAATATATAGATGACATGACACCGCACGAAAGGGTGTAACTCAATTCCCCTTTTATGATTTAAAAAGAGGATAAGGAAGGAAGAAGTTTTTAAATACGATAGATGCAAATAGATGCAAGCACATCTAAGTTTTGCTTATTAAGACCTCCGGGAGGAAAAAGATGTCGTATGGTAGATGAATTATCGGGTTCTATCCGGTTCGATATACCGTTTAAAATAATCCATGCACTCTCAAAAGCCGGTAAAACAGGGATTGTGTTTAGCTGTGCCTGACGTTGATAATCATCTGTAGAGATTTGCACCTCTTGAATATGGCAGCAGGAAGCATGTGATTCTGTTACTAATAAAGATTCTGTATGACCGGAATATGGCGCATCAGCCGCCGCACTTTCGCCACAGCAAGGTTTGACGCTTTTATTGGTCATGAGACTGACAGAATGCAATTTCCCTTTACAAAAATGTATAGCGAAAACAGGATGCGCCCCTGCCGTCAGCATAACGAGAATTAGGAATATGGATAGAATCCGTTTCATACAATAACCAATAGTTTGCAAATATATAATGTTTTTTCGATTCTATTCGTTTTCAATACTTGCTTTATCCAATTCTGTTTTTATAGCTAAAAGCTCCGCTTTAATTCCGTTCAATCGAGTGATAACTTCATAATTGCGCAACGTGCTTTCTCTGTTGTCTTTCAATTTTTGACGGGCGCCGGGCAGCGTCATGCCTTTTTCTTTTACCAAATAGTAAATCAAGCCGATGGTTTCCACATCTTCTTTGTGATAGCTTCGCGTACCCTTGACTACTTGAGGAAGAAACATTTTACCCTCTCCAAACAACTCGCCTACCCGATTGCTTATGGCTTGCCGGATTGGAGTTATTGGAAGTAAAACCCGAAATAAACTTTGTGAATATCGGCGAACGTTGCAATGTAGCCGGTTCAAGTAAGTTTCTAAAACTGATTCAGGAAAAGAAGTATGAGGAAGCGCTCTCAATCGCTCGTAAGCAGGTGGAAGACGGGGCATTGATTATTGATATTAATATGGACGACGGTCTGCTGGATGCTCGCGA
>SNRY01000035.1_pt1 | contig 57450 bp, 26 predicted proteins | sample 4693421 | NCBI WGS metagenome assembly SNRY01 (sample SAMN11003215, study PRJNA524138) | termite gut metagenome | isolation source: Bacteroidetes bacterial symbionts from single cell of protist host amplifed... | host: Streblomastix strix ... | reverse complement strand
TAACGGAAATATCAGCAGCGAAGTGGCGAAAATACTGCCGGTAGCAACAGATAATGGTAAAATAGCGGCATTGAAGTTACTTGCCATGCGTAAATCGGCAGATAATCTGAACAGCGTACTGCTCCAGATACAAGAAGGGACGCCCCAAGTGAAAACAGCCGCATTAGATGCCTTGAAAGATGTGGTCTCCGAAAAAGATCTCAATACGCTATATACTATGCTAGAAAGGGGAGATATTTCAGCCATCAAGCCCATCCAGCAGGCAATAATAGCCGCGATATCTTCCCGCCCGAAAGATTGGCAGATAAATATACTAACCACTCAAATAAATCAAACTAATAAGAGCAAACAACCTCTGTATTATGCCATTTTAGCATCTACGGGAGATTCCAAAGCGCTTGCCGTTCTTTTCGAAGCATTTAACAGTTCCGAAACCGTAACCAAGAATATGGCATTCGAGTCGTTACTCAATTGGCAAGGTAATGAAGTGGCTGATAAACTGTATGCCATTTGCAGGGACAGCAATGCTTCCGGTTATTTTGACCGCGCATTAACCCGCTATATCCGGCTTGCATCCGACACAAAGGTTACCGACGAAAACCGCAGACTAATGCTCTCGCAGGCAATGGATGTAGCTACAACAACTGTTCAGAAGAATGCGGTATTGAAGAGTCTTGGGCAAACCAATACTTTCCTTGGATTATTGTTTGCCGGAGAATATTTGGATCAAAAAGATGTGCAGCAATCGGCTGCCGATGCCGTGATGACAATTGCTCTTGCTAATAAAAACTTCACAGGTAAAAATGTAAAAGATTTGCTGGATAAGGTAGCGGCTGTTTTGGAGTCTCCCGTAGATGCTAAAACGGCATAATACAGAGGTTGTTTGCTCTTATCGGTTTGATTTATTTGAGTGGTTAGTATATTTATCTGCCGATCTTTCGGACGGGAAGATATCGCGGCTATTATTGCCTGCTGTATGGGCTTGATGGCTGAAATATCTTCTCTTTCGAGCATAGTATATAGCGTATTGAGATCTTTTTCGGAAACCACATCCTTCAAGGCATCTAATGCGGCTGTTTTCACTTGGGGCGTCCCTTCTTGTATCTGGAGCAGTACGCTGTTCAGATTGTCTGCCGATTTGCGCATAGCAAGTAACTTTAATGCCGCTATTTTACCATTATCTGTTGCTATCGGCAGTATTTTCGCCACTTCGCTGCTGATATTTCCGTTGAAAGAAGCTAATGCGTTTTTACTTATACTAACTACTTCGGGGTCGGTATCCGACAGCAAAGATGCCAGTACCGGAATAGCCCTGCTATCTTGCGATTTTACAAGAGCAAGTGCTGTTGCCGATTTAACGTTTATATCCGGATCATTTATCAGACGGATCAATACAGGCAGGACTACGGATATAGCTTCATCTTTGTTTCCCTGTTTGTTATAAAGTTGCCCGAACCAGCCTATGATATCCGTTTTTGTATCCGTATCTGCTTTCGCCAAATCTTTAAGCAATGCTTTGTACATCGCATGATCGGCATATTCGGAGGCATAAGCCAATGCCATATTACGATATGCACGGTCGGTATCTTTCAATGCTTTTTGTAATAGCTGCGTAGCTTTTGCAGGATTAACGGCCATAAGTACCTGCAAAGCTGCTCCACGACTCTGTACCTTGCCTGCTTTGGCAGCTTTTGCCATCAATTGATTCGCAGCTTTTTCGGCATCTTTCACACTTCCCTGATTTAGCGCTCTTTTTATTAGGGTGATGTAGGCTTCGTTAGCACCCGTCTTTTCCATTGTGTAGCCCGCCCGCTCAGCAGCAAGGGCTAAATCGGGAAGAGAGAGCTTGGTACCTGTGCGACTCAATGCATACAATACTGCTTTTCTCAGATTTTCATCATCGCTTTTTAGTAGCTCTCTGAGTGAAACTTCGGCTTTCGTATCCTGTATATCACCTAATGCCAGAACGATATCTGTTTTCGATTGATTATCCGTAGCATTGGGTAATGCTGCCAGTAAGGCTTCGACGACAACAATTCCGCCAATAGCAGCCAATGTTTGCGATGCGGGACCGCTAAGAGCAGGGTCGGTCAGATAGCCGGAAAGTTTACCGACAACTTCATCTTTACCCATTATTTCCAATTGGCGTATAAAAAATGCTTTAATCTCACGATCGTTGGTTCTGTCCAACGCTTTCAGATAAGCATTGGATGTAGTTAAACGAGCAGACTCCTGCCCTTCTGCCGAGACGTAATGGCTGAGACCGCTTAATGCGTATTCTACCGGTGCATTGATACCTTTTCCCGGAGGGCTTATCATATCCGCCAATTGTAAAACGCCTTCTTCGCCTGTAGAACAGATTTCTTTGATTATCTTAGCATAATCGGCTGCGTCTTTTGCCGGCAACTGCCCTAACGCATCTGCAATGATTGTATTTACGGTACGGTTTGCGGGCATCTGCGCCAACAGCATACCGCTGCAGAACAAAAAGATGCCGATCGAATATATTTTCTTCATGTTGTGATATGTAAAAGATTAGTTAAATAGTCCATGGCGAACGCATCGGTTGATCTAACAGCCGGTTGGCAGCTTCATCTCCTATAAATTCCAGCTTGACAGGATCGAAATGAAGCGTACGATTCAAACGTAAAGCAATAACACCCTGGTTGACAATCGTAGAAGAACGGAATCCGTTTTGTTCGTTCAGGGCAAATGGTTGACGAGTTTTCACACTTTCCATAAAATCGGTTATTTGGTATCCGGGTTCGGGATAATCAGCCAGTTTCTTCTCCCAATCGAGAATATCGCACACAAAATTTTTATAAACATTGCCGTTAGGACCGGCTATATATGGCGTGTTCGGATCGCCGTAATCGCCGCCCCAAAGCACTATTTGGCAGCCATCGTCGTAGGTATAGGTTATTGAGCGCCATGTGCCGATAGCATCGGGATGTTGCTGCGGCGCATCCACTTCAATTTTAACAGGACTGGTATGGTCTTTTCCTAAGAAATACTGTACCGGATCAATATAATGTTGTCCCATATCGCCAAGTCCGCCGCCGTCATAATCCCAATAACCGCGAAAGGTTTGATGTACGCGGTGCGCGTTATAGGGTTTGTATGGCGCAGGACCCAGCCACATGTTATAATCAAGTTCTTTGGGAATGGATTCCCGAGCAAGGTCTTCTTTCCCTACCCAGTAGAATTTCCAGTCGAAGCCGGTGTGTTTGCTTATAACGACTTTTAAGGGCCAGCCAAGCATGCCGCTTTGTACTAATTTTTTCAGAGGACGAACAGGTGTGCCAAGTCCGTAAAAGTTATCTGTAAACCGGAACCAAGTATTCAGACGAAACATACTGCCGTATTGCTTCACTGCCTCCATTACTCGTTTGCCTTCGCCGATAGTGCGGGTCATAGGTTTCTCGCACCAGATATCCTTACCTGCTTTTGCCGCTTCTACAGACATAATACCATGCCAATGGGGAGGAGTAGCAATATGCACGATATCTACGTTCTTATCGAGAATCAAATCTCTGAAATCATGGTAAGCGGCAATATTCTCCGACACAAGTTTTTTGCCTAATTCCAAATGGTTCTTATCTACATCGCAGATAGCCACCAGACGGGTTCCGGCGTATTTCAGGTGAGAACGCCCCATGCCTCCCGTTCCGATAATCCCTTTAGTCAGTTGATCGCTGGGAGCAATATACCCCCTGCCTAAGACATGGCGAGGCACGATGCTTAATGCTGTCAGACTACCTAAGGTTTTAAGAAAAGTTCTTCTGTTTGTTTCCATTGATATATTTAATTAATGTGAGTTCGATTATTCACTATTAGAACCATCCGGCTACTTACCATGTTGGGAAAGGATCGACATCACCTTGATTCTTTCGGTTGTTACGTTCGGTCAATATGCCGAACAATGGTTCATACAATTTCTTGGCGCAATCTCTCTTGCAAAGATACAAGGAATGATTTGCATATCAAAACTTTAATTTATAGAAGTCCCTTTCGCAGATTCAACTACCGAATGCAACTGTTTGCTTTTTGATGAATATATTTAAAGAAGCAATATTTAGGATTATCAAAGTTAAGCAATTTCCTGGGTCTTCGATTGAGTTTATGTTGAATAGTTACGATCCGTTCATCCGTATAGTCCGTAAAAACCTCTTTTTTAGGAATATAGTGTCTGATCGGTTTGTTCGTATATTCGTTCAACCCTCTTTCCCACGAAGAATATGGATGCGCAAAAAAATAGTTCGCCTCCAATTTTTGAGCTATTCGGTTATGTTCATACAATTCGGTTCCATTGTCCGAAGTAAGGGAATGCACAAAATTCTTGTAGGGCAAGAGTAAGAGATATAGTTCCTTAGCCAATACTTTGGCATTTTTTCCTTTAGATAACTTTTTTCTTAATCTTGAGGGTGTGTCAAAAGTCTATTTTTCCCATATTGTACTATTGATTATCAATGAATTACAATGCTATTTGGCGTAAATTCCGACTTTTGACACACCCTCAAGATATTGTTTCTTACTTCAGTTGCATTTACTATTTGAACTTACCTATGTATAGATATTATCATTTTAAGTATGTGATAAGAATTAGTTTATAAAAAATGTGTATTTTTGTGCCCTTATGGGACGAGTAAACACACCGCAATTAACACCTGAGCAACGCCAAACGTTGGATTCAGGCTTCAAAACAGGGCGTAGCCACTGTTTTCGGATGCGTTGCCACACGATTTTGTTAAAATCGGAAGGGCGCCATTCCAAAGAAGTAGGGAGCATAACGGGCATGAGCCAAGTGAGTGTTAATAGTTGGTTAGCCCGCTTTAAGTCAGAGGGAATTTTGGGATTGCAAACTAAATCGGGGCGAGGAAGAAAACCGATCATAGTAGAATCAGAAGACAAGGAGCAAATTCTGGCAGCTATCAAATCCAATCGCCAACGCTTGTTGAGAGCGAAAGCAGAATGGGAAGCACAAAGTGGGAAGCAAGTGGGCAGGATTACCTTTCGCAAATTTTTAAAAAGTTTGGCGGCAGATATAAACGTATAAGACGCAGACCCAAAGGGCAACCTCTTCCAGCATTTTATGAATATAAAGTAGAACAACTTAAAGAACTTGAAACGATGAGCGAGCAAGGGCAAATAGAGCTTTTTTATGGAGATGAATCTCATGTCTGTAGTGAGGGATATGTGCCTTACGGTTGGCAATTTCCTGACGAAGAGGTTTGTATATTGTCCGAGAAGGCGCATAAAATCAACTGTTTTGGATTTATAAACAGGCAAAGCAAGTGCTATTGGCAAACAACAGAACAAAATATTGATGCCGGGTTCATATTGGAATTTATGGAAAATTTTTCTTTTCAAATTCATAAAGAAACATTTATTGTATTGGATAATGCCAGAGTACATAAATCTAAAATCATTCAAGAAAGAATCCCTTATTGGCAAGAAAGAGGTTTATTCTTATTTTTCCTTCCGCCATATTCTCCTCATTTAAATATCGCAGAAACAACCATTTGGCGTAAACTAAAGAAAGAGTGGCTGGATCCGGAGGATTACTTTGATAAAGATTCTCTATTTTATGCCGTCAATAGATGTCTGGCCAATTTAGGAACAAACTTGAATATCAAATATTCCAAATTTAATGAAAACTAATTTATATCACATACTTAAATAAAATTGTAATACTATAATTAATTGCAAATATCATAACTAGATGAACTATAACTTGACAAATATCATTAATATCTATACATAAGTAGCAATGCCCTGCACATAATCACTAATGTTCTTCTCTCAACAAGTCATTTACCGACTTTACCGGATTGAAAGTAGAAAGAGGAACTTCTACAAACACTGTATTCCAATCACTCATTGCTCCATTCCATAGTCCGGGAAGCTCTAATGCTTTAAGTTCCTTTCCGTTTTTAGACTTATGAGAGATAAAGCCTGTTGTTTTGTCCACGTATAGCGTCAGATTAAATTTATTGCCTTTATAATCGCGTACAGCGCATACCAAGTCCACCGGATTGAAATGCGTTCCTTTTTCAAACATTTCTTTTTGTATCGGATTCTTCATGTCAATTTGTGAACTTTCCAATATCTGTAAGGAAATAGTACCATCCGCATTATAAGCCAAAAACGGACCGCCGCCGGGTTCACCTGCATTCTTTACCATTCCGCATACACGCATCGGACGATTTAATTTCTTCTTCAGGTAAAGTATGAGTTCGACATCTTCCAAATCCTTAATTCCGGGGTTTTTACAGAACAGATTCTTTTGCACAAATTGCAGAACTTCCATAACTTGTTCATGCGTGTATTTCCCACTATCCAAAAGCTCTAAATATTCAAATGCTTTTTTCTGTAAACCGACCAATACACCGGCAATGAGTTTCTTATAGGTTACGGTATCCTCTTTCAACCTGTCAGGCACTACATTGTCTATATTCTTAATGAAGATAATATTCGCATCCAGATCATTCAGATTTTCCACCAAAGCCCCATGTCCACCGGGACGGAATACTAATCTATCGTTATCACGAAACGGGGTATTATCCGCACCGGCAGCAATAGTATCCGTACTTGATTTTTGTTTGGAAAAGCTGATATCGTAATCCACGCCGTAACGTTTGGTGTAGTCTGCCATCTTTTCGGCTATTAACGTTTTAAAAAGTTCGTAATGTTCGGCAGACACGGTAAAATGGATATTCACTTCTTTTGTCTTCCCTGTAGCATATAAAGCCCCTTCTACCAAATGTTCTTCTACGGATGTGCGTGTCCGGTTCTCATACTTGTGGAACTTCAACAATCCTTTGGGAAGAAATCCGTAATTAAGTCCTGCTACGTCTAATAAAGCCGATACGATTGCTTTATACTTACCCTCGGCTATAAGAGAAACGATGTCCTTACCTTCAATGCTAACACATGCTTCATTCAAATCTTCATAAAAAGCAAAGTTGTTGATGGAAGTAAAAAATGTTTGTTCAAACTTTGTGGCAGGTACATCATAATCAGCTTCGAGAAATTCAAATAAGTCTTTAAACATACGACTTGCTGCTCCGGATGCCGGTACAAACTTCATAATTCTTTTGCCTGTTTGGGTATAGTCATACCAAGCGGACAGATACCTTTGTTGTTCGTCGGCAGTAGGGGCTAAGATACCTTTTTGTGTAGATGCTGCGGCTTCTAATCTCAAATAAGGAAATCCTTTTTGAAAACAACTCAATTGTTCTGTTATCTGTGCTTCTGAGATACCTTTTTCAGCAAGCTGTTTCTTGTCATCGGGTGTTATCATTATGTTAATTTTAAATGTAATTGATTCTCAAAAATACGAATTTTTGCTGAGCTTTTGTTTTAAAAATAGGTAAGAAAGCATAACTTTACGCACAAATAAAGAATGGTTATAAAAGAAATCTTATGGATGAAATCCGGTTCTTTACAGAAATCGAAAAGAAAAAATTGTTGGTTTTATATAAGAAATTGATCTATTCTGCCGGTGATAGTATCGGCAGAAACAACATTAGGAAGATAAAGCGGTGTTTAATCGAAGCAGTAAGAAGAAATCGTTCTTTGCCGCGAAACAGTTTTGGGATGAACCCTGTTATCAGGGATTTGGAGACTGCTGTAATCCTTTCTGAAGAGATGAATATGAAGGGAGCCGGATTGATAGGAACGATGCTCAATGAAATAGTAAAATGTAAGATATTACCTATTGAAATCATCCGTACCGAATTTGGAGATGATGTGACCGGAATTATCAAAGGATTGGTTAAAACGAATGAATTATACACCAAAAGTGCAACCGTCGAATCGGAAAACTTTCGAAACCTGCTGCTCTCATTTGCTGAAGATATGCGGGTTATTCTCATTATGATAGCCGACCGTGTGAACATTATGCGACAGATCAAAGACTCGGATAATGAAGAAGACCGGCTGAATGTAGCCGGCGAAGCTACGTATCTGTATGCACCCTTAGCCCATAAATTAGGGCTTTACAAACTAAAGTCGGAGTTGGAGGACTTATCTCTAAAATATACCCAAAAGGAAACTTATTATTTTCTAAAGGATAAGCTGAATGAAACGAAAGCATCACGCGACAAATACATTGCCACCTTTATCGAACCCGTAAAAAAGAAACTCACGGAAGCCGGATTAAAGTGCGAAATCAAAGGTCGTACTAAATCCATACATTCGATATGGAATAAGATGTTAAAACAAAAAACCGGCTTTGAAAACATTTACGACCTTTTTGCTATCCGTATTATCATTGATTCCGAAGGAGAAAAAGAAAAACAAGAATGTTGGCAAGCCTATTCCGTTATAACGGATATGTATCAGCCTAATCCCAAACGTTTGCGTGATTGGTTGTCCATACCGAAGAGCAATGGCTATGAGTCCTTGCATATTACCGTGATGGGACCTAAAGGTAAATGGGTGGAAGTACAAATACGCACTCGTCGTATGGACGAAGTTGCCGAACGGGGACTTGCCGCACATTGGCGTTACAAAGGTATTAAAAACGAAAGCGGATTATTGGACGAGTGGCTCAATTCCATGCGGGAAACATTGGAGGAACATTCGGAAAGTGATTCGATGAAAGTAATGGACCGGTTTAAACTGGATCTGTATGAAGACGAGGTATTTGTGTTCACTCCAAAAGGCGATCTTTATAAAATGGCGAAAGGGGCAACGGTGCTCGACTTTGCCTTTCATATACATTCCCAATTGGGAAGCAAATGTGTCGGGGGAAAAATAAACGGGAAAATCGTTCCCCTAAGGCAAACGCTTAATAGTGGCGATCAGGTGGAAATTACGACTTCCAATACCCAAACACCCAAACAAAATTGGCTGAACATTGCCACGACCACAAAAGCACGTACCAAAATCCGGCAGGCGTTGAAAGAGTTGAATACCACGCAGTGCGACTTGGCGAAAGAAATGTTGGAAAGGAAATTTAAAAATAGAAAAATAGAATATGATGAATCCGTTATGATGCATCTCATTAAACGGATGGGATACAAAAGTGTAACGGACTTCTACCAACACATAGCAGATGGGGTTCCGGACGTAAATGACATTCTGGAAAAATACATGGAACAGCAGAAGCATGACAACCGTGAAGATACCGTTCCTAATGCGCAAGGGGTAGAAAACTTTAACCTGCCAACTCCGACAGATGACGAGGTCGAACAGGAAGACGTACTTCTTATTGATAAACACCTGAAGGGGGTGGACTTTAAATTGGCCAAATGCTGTAACCCGATATACGGCGATGAAGTATTCGGTTTTGTTACCGTAACCAACGGCATAAAGATTCACCGGAAAAGTTGTCCCAATGCGAATCAAATGAAGGAAAGATTCGGATATCGTATTGTCAAAGCCGAATGGACAGGCAAATCATACGGGACAAAATATACGGTTATGCTTCATGTGGTAGGAAACAACGATATTGGTATCGTAACTAATATTACTTCCGTAATATCCAAAGAGACTGATGTTTCGCTACGCTCCATCAACATAGAATCGAATGACGGATTGTTTGCTTGCACGCTCACCGTCATGGTAAATGATACCGGTAAAATGGAAACATTGATAAAAAGATTAACAACAATAAGAGGCGTAAAGCAAGTAAATCGCTATTAAAAAATGATTTGGATGTCAAAGCAATTGATACATACCTCCTGCGAGTACTCGGTGATTTTGGTGGTGATGTAAAAAGTATGCTGCTGTAATATTTTGGCAATCAGGTTATAAGTGATTATTTTTGCATATGAACATCACAATAACCCTTCATTGCCCTAATTGCCAAAGCACAAAAATAAAGAAAAACGGCAAGAAAGCCTGTGGCAAACCGAACTATCTTTGTAAAAATTGTTTTCGTCAATTTATCGGTGATCATGCTTTAACCTATAAAGGCTCTCATTCGGGATTGATTCACCGAATCTTATTGATGTTGGTTCGAGGAATAGGTATCCGAGATAGTTCTGTGATACAAGAAGTCAGTATCCGCAAGGTATTATCCGTATTGGTAAATTCCCATTATCTAATTACTCCCGGTAAGTCTTATTATGAGAGACTGGAAGTGGATGAATTTTGGACGTATGTAGGCAATAAAGGTAAAAAGTATGGGTTAATTTATGCCTACGAACCTCAAAGTGGTGAAATGGTGGCTTATGTTTGGGGGAAGGGGGATTTAAAAACAGCTAAACGATTAAGAGAAAAGCTCATCAAATTGGGCGTTTCTTTCGGATGTATCTGTACGGATGACCGGCAGAGTTTTATTACCGCCTTTAAAGAGGACAATCATGTGATTGGCAAATCACATACGGTAGGAATAGAAGGGAATAATTGTCGCCTTAGACATCGTATCAGAAGGGCTTTTAGAAAAACCTGCTGCTTCTCTAAAACGTTGTTTAATCACTTGAAAGCGTATAGATTAGCTTTCTTTTATATCAATTACGGATAGGTGTAAACAAACAGCATACTTTGTGAAGCACCACCGTGATTTTAAATATACGGCATGTAATCTTTTTTGAATAAGAGGATTAGCTTCTCGAAATCTTTTGTAGTTTAGTAACCGAATTTCTTCTTCGGATAAATTCATTTGAATAAGCATACTACATGACTGTGAGGGGTTGTGCAAATATGCTTTTTCTTTTTCTATTCTAATGCACAAATCTATACCGCGCAAAGTATAATTAGTATTCTATCATCTGTATGTACCAAAAACTTTTCCAATAGCCTCAACTCCCTCTTTTTCCTCTCCACCTCAATACATTGCCTAATTATATCTAAATCAATATTTTGAAAAGCAGAAAAATCAATCCGCAAATCGTTTTCCAAATACGTTTGCATTGCCTTAACAGATTGAAGCCGCAAATTTGGCGTGGCAAGAATCAAGTCGCAAAGCGCTTTTTCGGGCGTGGTAATGAGGTAAACATATTCATTATCAACTATTTGCTGAAGAATGCCAATCAAAAAATAATCTGCCGGCACGGAAATATACTCAAAACGCCCGAAAGCGTTCTCAAACTATTTTGCCCGCTTTGTCGTCATGGAACGAATGGTAAAAACCTTTTCGAGTATCAGTCCGTAATGTGACAATGCCGTTTCGAGCGACACATAAGAAACACCATACAAGTGATTGGCAATCAACTCGTGCGAAATCTTTTTGCGACTGATTTTGTCCGAAACCACATATAAACCCTTTTTCAAACGGACAATGTCGCCGCGCTTTTCCATTGCAGAAACCTTATCATTCGGTGATTGGTAACCGGGCAGCATTTCCAATAACGCCGCATGATTAAAGGGTATATTTCCGAATTTTTCCAAATCAATCATTTTTCCATCAACTAAATTTCGCTGCCAAGATAGTAAAATTTGAATAGATAATCGTAAAAAAGTCGATTATCTATCAAAATTCTGTTGTTTTTGCGTTAGTGTAGTCGCCCTTCGTGCGTATTCTCTTATCCGTTCACGACTTTTTTTGAAACAAACTGTTCAAAGAATTGATCTCGGTAAGCATTCCCGATATGAATATCGTTGTTATCCAATGAAAAAATATGCTTGATATTAACTACATACGACTTGCTTACTCTCACAAATGTGTTTTCCGGTAATTTGCTTTGGATATTTTTTAATCCGATTAAAGCAATGATTTTCTGTTCAGAGGCGTGGACGATTACATAATCTTTCAAGCTTTCAATAAAAGTAATATCATTGAGATAATTTTTCGCCTTTTCTACTGCTTTTTGGAAGCGGTTCAAGGTAACTGGTTTGACAAGGTAATCAATGGTATCCACTTCATAGCTGTCTAACGCATATTCGGCGTAAGCAGTGGTAAAAATGACCAAAGTTTTATTGCCGATGGTTTTGGAAAATTCAATGCCATTCGTTCCGGGCATATGAAAACGGGATATACCTTCTATTGCAACCGGCAAGGTTATCCCTGTTATCAATCCGATACCCGGTAATTCTATGGAGTAAATCCATATTCTTGCAGTGGCATTGCTACTTATGTATAGATATTATCATTTTAAATAAAATTATAATAGGCTATAGTTAATAATAGTGTTGCTATATCAGAAAAAAGTATTATCTTTACGGTATAACCACGAACAATCATAACACAAATGGAATACCAAGAAGTACTGATATTAGCCAAGTCATTATCAAAAGAAGAACAACTTCAATTAATAGTAAGTTTGTCCCCAAAAGGGCAAGAAGAAGGTACCGGCTCATTAAGAAGCCGTTGCGCAGCCCTGATAAACAAACAGGAACCCTGTCCTTATTGTGGAGGGAAGCACTATCGTCGCTATGGCAAGGCACACGGGTCACAACGTTTCAAGTGCAATGATTGCAACCGGACATTTACCGAATATACGGGAACTTGGCTGGATGGCATACATAAGAAATCGCTTGCAGAGCCGTATATGTCGTTAATGATAGAAGAATATTCATTGGACAAGATAAAGGAAGAATTGCATATCAATAAAAAGACGGCATTTGATTGGCGGCACAAAATACTGGCATCATACGAACAGAACACGGCGACGAATTCGCGGGGGTGATAGAAAGCGACGAAACGTTTTTCGACCATTCAGAGAAAGGTAATCGTCATTTGAAACGTCCGCCTCGCAAGTGCGGCAGCGACCCTAAAAAGGGCGGAATATCAACGGATAAAGCCGCGGTAATAGTGTCGAAAGACCGTAGTAAGAGTTTGAAAATGACAGTCAGTACCATGGGCAGAATTACCCAATCAGATATAAAGGAAAGTTTTCAGAATCCGTTGCCTGAAGCAAGCATATTGTGTTCGGACGGACAGGTAAGCTACAAAGGTTACAGCATAGACAATAACTTGAAACACATAGTCTTGCGAGCTGACTTAAAACAATATGTAAAAAAAGGAGGTTATCCTATTCAGCACGTAAACGAGTTGCATAACCGATTAAAAAAGTGGATAGCCGGTTCGTTCCGGGGCGTTTCAACCAAGTATTTGCAAAATTATCTCAATTGGTTTTATATACGTGAGAAATTCAAACACGAGAGTATTACAACAGAAAAAATGGCATTAGCCTCCATTCAGAACGCTCATGCCATAAAACAGTACCGCTGCAATAATTTCTCATATAATGTGCTTATGACAACACAAATGTAAACTATAGCCATTATAATACTATAATTAATTGTAAATCAAATAAATAGATGAGCTATAACTTGACAAATATCATTAATATCTATACATAAGTAGCAATGCCCTTGCAGTAACATTCACTTTTGCTCGGTTGGGTTACCATCCTTGTAATTTTCAACAAGGATTGTTTGTGATACTAAATTGCTGTCAAGATAATTTGAATAATATTCTTATCTTTGTTTCAAAAAAACGATGAAGTACCTTAAGGTCTTTCCTCATATGCAAATAGAAGAATTGCTAGGGGTATTAAATGCCCAAAAAGAAATCCGCGCCTTTAAAGATTGTCCAATCATCTATAGTGTAGCAATCCATGCAGGCAAAACCGCCGCAGACCTATCCGTTCTTTTAGGTGTAAGTAAAAGTAAGATTTATCGTATCATCCAATCCTATAACAAACAAGGCAAGGAATGGCGTGTAGCAAAGCAGTGGGGTGGTCGCATGGAAGCGCGTAGTCTGATGAGTTTAGAAGAGGAACGCAAGCTATTGAAGGAAGTGGAAACAGAGGCGTTATCGGGTCAGATTCTTATATATAAGGATATAAAGGGAAAGATAGAATTAAAGATGGGACGGGAGGTATCGGATGATTATGTATGGGATTTGTTCAAAGGTCATCACTGGAAAAAGAAAGTACCTCGCGGTAGCCATCCTAAATCAGAGGAAGGTACACGGCAGGAGTATAAAAAAAATTCGGTGGTGATGCAGAAAGTATGCTTTTTGTTTATACATATCCATAATTGATATAAAAGAACGCCAATCTAAAAGCTTTCAAGTGATTGAACAGCTTTTTAGAAAAACAGCAAGTTTTTCTAAAAGCCCTTCTAATACGGTGTCTAAGGCGACAATTATTCCCTTCTATTCCTACCGTATGTGATTTGCCAATCACATGATTATCTTCTTTAAAGGCAGTAATAAAACTCTGCCAATCATCCGTACAGACACATCCAAAGGAAATATCCAATTTTAAGAGTTTCTCTTTTAGGCGTTTGGCTGTTTTTAAATCCCGTTTCCCCCAAACATAAGCGACCACTTCACCGCTTTGTCGTTCATAGGCATAAAGTAACCAATACTTCTTACCCTTATTGCCTACATACGTCCAAAACTCATCCACTTCCAGACAAGGGTAATAAGACTTACGGGGAGTAAGTACGTAATGGGAATTTACCAATACGGATAATACCTTGCGGATACTGACTTCTTGTATCACAGATATATCTCGGATACCTATTCCTCGAACCAACATCAATAAGATTCGGTGAATCAATCCCGAATGAGAGCCTTTATAGGTTAAAGCATGATCACCGATAAATTGACGAAAACAATTTTTACAAAGATAGTTCTGTTTGCCACAGGCTTTCTTGCCGTTTTTCTTTATTTTTGTGCTTTGGCAATTAGGGCAATGAAGGGTTATTGTGATGTTCATAGGCAAAAATAATCACTTATAACTTGATTGCCAAAATATTACAGCAGCATACTTTTTACATCACCACCAAAAATTCAAGGAATTAGTGGCAGCCAAATCTGCCGAGTTTACTAATAAAGAAGATTCCCGAGCTATTAAGCTGTTTTTCCAAGATGAAGCCCGATTTGGCCGTATTGACAATATCTGTTCGTGTTGGGTTCCCCCCAAAGGCAGGGCTACAGTGGGTAATCAACTCATACGGGAATATACCTACGCCTATAGCACGGTATGCCCTCAGACGGGTGAGTCTCTTTCATTGATATTGCCCTACGCCAATGAGAGTTGTATGGATATATTCATGGAGTTCGTCTCTAAAGAGTTCAAGGAATACAGGATAATCATGGTAATGGATGGCGCTTCATGGCATAAAGGGGATAAAATGAAGAAATGGGAGAATATCGTTCCTTTGTTTCAACCCCCTTATTCTCCAGAGGTAAACCCTATAGAAAGTCTCTGGCATCATATCAGGGAAAAGGGGAAGTTCAAAAATACCACTTTTCACAGCCTTAAGGAGGTAGAAAACAGACTGGTTGAAGTAATAAACACTCTTGATAAAAATACCCTCAAATCTATCACGCTTTTTAATTGGATTAAAGATGCTATTTGATAGCGGGTTAGTATGAGATTCAAACTCATCATGGAGGAAGCGTAAACATGCACGTAAGAGTCCGGTTCTCAGCGGATATAACACCGAAGACAGTATTGTTATGCAAAAAAACATAATGGTTGAATCATTAAAACATGTTGAATTACGGCAAAGAAAGTAGCAGTATGAATAGTGAATCCGGTACGCGGATTTGGTTTATGTCAATCGTTGGAAGCATTCTTTAAAAACGATATTTCATTCAAATGACGTAGAACTTATTCATCTTTTCATTTGTTTTATGTATAGTTTTAAAGATAAATTATGAAGCATAAAATTCTTTCTTCTATATATAATATGTCGTTGGGGTTTCTTCCTGTTGTTGTTTGCTGCTTGTTAAGTTTATTTGTGTCATCAGGTACGGCTGTTTGTGTTGGTATCGGTTTCGGGTTTCTTTACTTATTCTATTGGCGGAAGTTGAAGAGAGTGGGATTTCCTAATATAACACTTCACATTTCTATTGGAGTCTTAATTATATACTTTCTGATAATGCTTTTCTCGGATTTTACTTTTGGAAATTCGTTTCCGTTAGTATTGGAGATAAGTACCATCATTCCCGTATTTATTCTTTATCTGATTGGGAGCGAGCTTGTCCGTTTTTTCCATCGAAAAAAAGCATTCAACGATAAACGAAATATCCGGCAAAGCATCGAAGCCTCTTTTGTTGCTGCCCGTATCTTGTTAATTCTCGGATCGATTCATTTTTTTGTGATATTGATTATTCGTTCACCGGGTAGTGATACTACCGTGTATTGCTTGTATAACATATCTCCTCTGTTAGTGTTTATTTTTGGTATTCTGTTTAATCAAATAGGTATCAACTGTTTTAATAAGATGATGATGTCTAAAGAGGAATTTCTTCCTGTTATGAATGAAAAAGGCGAAGTCTTTGGGAAAATACTTAAGACGGAAATTGCTGAACATAAAGCATTTATATATCCCATTGTTCGTATTATTATATCCGTCAATGGAATGTTGTTTCTTCAATCGTCGGACTGTGAGCAAATAGATACCCCTTTGCAGTCGCACCTGCTATTCAATGAAACATTGGAAGAAAGTACGGGAAGAATCATTCGGCGCATGTTTTCCAATGGACAGCGATTAACACCGATATTTAGCATTGTATATCGTTTCAGAGATGTTTTTCCGGAAAGATTGATTTACTTATATATTCTTGATATGGAAAATGAAAATTTGTTGCATGACAAGCAGCATACAGGCGGTAAGCTGTGGTCGTTGCAACAAATTAAAGACAATTTGAGGAAAGGAATCTTTGGCGAATGTTTGGAACATGAGTATGAACATCTAAGTGTTGTTATTTATACAAGAGAAAAATACAAGGGACTTTAGATAAATCCGGAACTTTCTCTTGCCATTCTTTTATTGTCCGGGTTTTGATGAATTCGTTTTTACAGGTTATATTGGCGGCAATGCACAATTTGGTTTGCGAGCGACAATTATTCAGGATGTTTTCCACCATTTTATTGTTTCGATAAGGAGTTTCAATAAATAGTTGGGTTTGATTTTCGGTATATATTCGTTGTTCCAATGCTTTTAACTTTTGAGAACGTTCGGCAACTTCAATCGGGAGATACCCGTGAAAAGCAAAGTTCTGACCGTTAAAACCGGAAGCCATGACCGAAAGAATTACGGATGAAGGTCCCACTAAAGGTACCACTTTCAAGTTCTTACGTTGTGCGTCGGCAACAACATCTGCTCCCGGATCTGCTATACCCGGACAACCTGCTTCGGAAATAATCCCCATAGGAATTCCCTCGATCAACGGTTGCAAATATCCGCATGAGTTCTCGGAAGAGGTGTGTTTGTTAAGCGGGTAAAAAGTTAAAGAGTCAATATCCATATCCTTATCTACTTTCTTTAGGAAACGACGGGCAGAACGAACATCTTCTACGATGAAATGCGTAATGTTGAGAATTATATTTTTATTATAAGTCGGCAAAACGGAATCAATAGCCGTATCACCCAAAGTAACAGGCAGAAGATAGAGAGCTGCATCCATAAATTAAAGAAAGATGTTCACGGGTTATATTGAGAACTTTCCAATATCCGTTGATAATCCGTTATATGCAATAAATCAAGCAAAGTTACTTGCTTGTTTTGCTTCATATATGAAGAAATAATATTGCTTCCCAACCATATACCCACTTGGAGCGGAACATCCTCACGGAACAGTTTGATAGGTTCCATTCCCGTATATTTGCGTATCAAGGCAAGGTTTGTAGAATGTAGATGTTGATTGTTAACAATATATTTCCAAATCTTTTGTTGATTTTCCTTACACCATTTTTTTTCTTTATCGGAATATCCCATTACTTCTTCTTCGGTAGCATATTCCAACAGTTGCTTGACTACATAGTTGATTTTTCCTTCATGCAGCATAACATTCAGCAGTGTGGGCTTGAGGTACATCGGAAAGGGATATTCGCTTTGCAAATAATAAGTAAAGCAGTCGGGCACAATCCTGTCCGGATTCATTGATTGACGTTGATAATCGTAATAATAGCGCCGGTATATCGGATAATCCTCTCCCAGATATTTGTCCAGACTGATACACAAAAGGGTATCATCTACTATAATGGACTCATTGAACGCCGATATTTGGGAGTATATGTGGGGAATTCTCATGGACGGTATTTCTTTGTGCAGGTTTCTAAAACCTTTCGTCAAAGTTGCTTCCAGATCCTTTAAATCGGGGAATTGGATTTCCACATCCTTCATCAATTGCAATAAAGTGGTATCCGAATAAAAAGCCTTTAATTTTTCGGTGATATTGCTTTCATTCACTCTTCCGATAGAAAGAATACTTTCTATCAATAGTTTGGTGGCTTGTATATGTTCGGTATTCATCTTTTGCAAAGCGGAAAAACTGTTATACTTCACATATTCATCAAGCAGGATATCATAACGAACTACAGAAACATCTATTTCGTCGGATGGCTTTGTATAATCAATCGTATCTATCCGGCAAGAGACGACAAACAGAAGGATTGCTGTTATAATACTAAATATGTTCCGTAGTTTCATTAAAGTCGGTTAGTTTACAGGTATTTAAGTTTGGCACCGAAAACAATTCCTTTTTTTCCTTTCAGTAAATTATAAGCCATACATACAATAGTTAAATTAGGTTGTAAAGATACAAAATTTTCAATACAAGCAGAAGATATTAGGAAGAAAAAACTCTTTAAAATATTTTACGCATCTTTGTTCTGAGTTGTCGCATTTAAACTTGAAGGCAGATTCAAGTTCTAACTGCGACAAAAGTATCATAAAGATGCGTAAAAGATTTTAGAAGGCGTTTGAAAGTTCAATTTATTTCTGGGTCTTTTATTTATTTTATTCTGTATCAGTGTGATATCCTCTTCTGAATAGAAGTTAAAATTAGCGCCTTTAGGTATATATTGCCTGATTAAACCATTGGTATATTCGTTCAACCCTCTTTCCCACGAAGAATAGGGATGAGCGAAAAAGAATTTTGCATTGAGTTTTTTTGCCATGTATTCATGCTCGGCAAATTCGGAGCCATTATCGGAAGTGATCGTATGGACGTTGTTTTTGTAAGCCATTAAACGTTTTACTACCACTTTAGCCATAGGCAATGCGTGTTTACCCATGGGTAGTTTTTCCATTATCAGGAACCCGGTGAGGCGTTCGGTAAGGGTCAAGATAGCGCCTTGTCCGTCTTTTCCTATGATCGTGTCAATTTCCCAATCCCCGCATCGTTCTTTGGCATCAACAATAGGAGGTCTCAACTCTATGGATACTTTGTTTCTGATAGTTACCTGCTTTCCCCCTACCGGTCGTTTACGGTGCTTTAACCGGTGCCGGGTATGCTTCCATAGTTCTCCGCCACGGGTTTTGTCCTGACGGATGAACTCATAGATGCGTTCATGGGAAACCATGGGAATATCGTGCAATGCCGCCTCGCCGACAATCTGTTGGGGCGACCATTGTTTCTCTGTTAGTCTATCCCGAATATGCCGTTCCATGGCATGAGTAAACTTACGGTTGCCCCTGTAACGCTCTTTGCGTATGTCACAGAGTTCCTGTGCTGCCGCTGCCGTATAGCCGCGTTTACCTTTATTGCGAATTATTTCCCGGTAAACACTACTCACGGAAGTGCCTATCAATGCTGCTATTTTCTTTTTGGGGGTATCCACTTGCAATAACGATTGGATTTGATACCTTTGTTCCCTGATTAATTGTTTGTTTTTCATTGCAATACAAAAGTAAGCGATTAATCTGACAGGGGGCTTTTACCCCCTGTTTTTTTACTTTTTGTCGCATGAAATCTTTTCTGCTTAGAACCTTGTTGAAAGCGAGAATAACTTTTTTAACGCTTCGCTAAAAGTTATTGTCCGCTTTCAACAAGGCATCATCATTATCATTATATTTTCAAGTCGAATTTCGCATTTACTAATTGAACTTACAAAATCCGTTCCGGTATGATTTTAGATGTAAAATAGAGCGGTTTCATTAATTCCTACTAATTTTGCCACCAAATCTAAATTGTACGAAAGATTGTTCTATTAAAAAAATATCTTCATTTGAATTAAAAAAAACTATGACTCGATTAAGTGTAAATATAAACAAAGTAGCAACATTGCGTAATGCACGGGGATGCAACGTACCGGATGTGGTAAAGGTTGCCTTAGACTGTGAACGTTTCGGAGCCGAAGGAATAACGGTTCACCCCCGCCCTGACGAACGGCATATACGAAAAGAGGATGTCTTTGCCTTGAAACCGGTACTCAAAACGGAGTTTAATATCGAAGGCTATCCCGCTCCCGAGTTTATTGACCTCGTATTGAAGATAAAACCTCACCAGGTAACATTGGTACCCGATTTGCCGGCGCAAATTACTTCCAACATAGGTTGGGATACGAAAAAGAATCTTGTTTTTTTAACCGAAGTATTGGATATGTTTAAGAGTGTCGGTATTCGTACTTCCGTCTTTGTGCCGGCGGATGTTGAGATGGTGGAATATGCGGCTAAAGCCGGTACGGACAGGGTAGAATTATATACGGCTCCTTACGCTGCGGCTTATAGCCGAAATCCTGAAACGGCTGTCATTCCTTATGTTGAAGCTACACAAACTGCCCGCCATTACGGAATAGGAGTGAATGCGGGACATGATTTGAGTTTGGAGAATTTGAATTTTCTGTATAAAAATATTCCTTATATAGAGGAAGTTTCCATAGGGCATGCTTTGATATGCGATGCCTTGTATTTGGGTCTGCAAAAAACTATTGAGGAGTATAAGAAATGTCTTTGCTAAGGGATGTTTTGGTAAATGGCTTTCAGTTCTTTGTATAGCCTTTGCACAGGCAATCCCATTACGTTGTAGTAGCTGCCGGATATGCTTTTCACTCCCACAAAGCCTATCCATTCCTGCACTCTGTACGAGCCGGCTTTGTCAAACGGACGGTAGTTTTTGACGTAATAGTCTATTTCTTCTTGAGTAAGCATGGCAAAAGTTACTTCCGTAACAGAGGAAAAACACCTTTGCCAACCGGCAGTAGTAAGGTAAACTCCTGTGATGACATGATGTGTCTTTCCGGAAAGCTTACCGAGCATTTGTATGGCTTCGGATTCATTATTGGGTTTGCCGAGCATTTCTCCCTCAAGCCATACAATGGTATCGGCAGTAATTACCAATTCATCCGGTTGAATAATGGTTTTATAGGCATCTGCTTTCTTTCGGGCAATATACAGCGGTATCTCTTCGCCTTTCAATGTTTGGGGATACGACTCGTCAATATCCGGCATGATTTTCAGAGTATATTCAATGCCGAGTCCCGTGAGCAATTCCTGTCTTCGAGGAGAATTGGAAGCTAATATGATTTTGTACTTACCAACCGAAGGCATTTTCCGTCATCCATTTGTCTTGTGCTTTTAACACTTGCTCCGTCACATCGCGACCGCAACCTTCTCCGCCTCCATAATGAGAGATGTAAAGAGCCGTCTTTTTAACTTCGGAGATTGCATCTTTGGGGCAGCAGGGTAGTCCGCAAGTCTGTAATATTTTTATGTCGGGAATGTCGTCGCCCATATAGAGTATTTCTTCATCTGCCAAGCCGTACTTGTCTCGAAAGTGGCAATATGCTTTAATCTTTGTAGTCGCCCCCATATAAACATCTTCTATTCTCAGATTGACATATCGCAAACGAACAGCTTCCGTGTGCCCACCCGTAATGATAGCAATATGTAATCCTTGTTTTACTGCCAATTGGAGAGCATACCCGTCTTTCACATTAACAGTACGCATGGGTTCACCGTTCGGATGCAAAGACATAATATCCGTACTCAGCACACCGTCAACGTCAAAAGCCAATGCTTTTATTTTCATTAAATCATAGTTTATGGTGGACATGGTGGAGTGAGCGTATCTTATAATTCTATGTTCTATTTTTAATGCACAAAGATACGTATTATTTATCACGGAGACAATTTGCTAAGGAGGAGATGAAAGCCTTCATTTGGTTAAAAAAAAGAGACTGCCAGCTTTGGATAGCCCCTTTTCAGTATAATAACTGTTTTTTTTAGTTTACGTTGTCTCTCCTTGCTTGTGCCTCCTTGAATGTTCTATATCCGTAAACGGATACGATAACGAAACACATCAGCGGAAGAATGAACGAAAGATTGACAGCCGGCATTCCCAATAATGTTCCTTGATCAATAATAATAGCTTGAACCGGAGGAAGTATAGACCCTCCAAGGATAGCCATTATCAACCCTGCCGCTCCGAATTTGGCATCATCACCCAAGCCGTTGAGAGCAATACCATAGATAGTAGGAAACATTAACGACATACATGCCGATATTCCAACCAGGCAATATAACCCGTAAATATCTTGAGAGTAAATGGTTCCTATTGTAAATCCTATGGCTGCAATAGCTAATATCATCAGCAACTTTCCCGGATTTAGATAACGAAGTAAAAAAGTACATATAAAACGGCTGAAGCAAAAAAGTATCATTGCCGCAATATTATACTTTTGCGACAACATTTCCGCTGCTTTTTCTTCCATTCCACCAGCAACAAACAAACGGGTACCGTATTGGATAATAAACGTCCAGCACATAATCTGTACTCCTACGTAGAAGAATTGTGCTATCACGCCTTCGCGGTAGCGCTTGATGCGAAAAATACGTTTTATCGTGGGTATAAAGTTAATTGTATGTGATTGGTCTCCATTCTTCGGCATCCGCACACAAAATATCAAAAGAAACATAGCCACAATAACCAGTCCTATAATAACATAAGGAGCAATCAATACCGACAAATCCGAATCTCTCACGGCAGCGAACTCCGCATCATTGAGCAAAGCGCGCTCTGCCGTATCCATCGGATTGAGATTCGCTTGAATAAAACTCATAGCTACAAACATGCCGAGCAGTGACCCCATCGGATTAAACGATTGCGCCAGATTAAGTCTTCGGGTTGCCGACTCTTCCGACCCCATGGAAAGAATATACGGATTGGCGCTTGTTTCCAAAAATGAAAGTCCGCACGTTAAAATGAAGTAGGCTATCAGGAATGGATAATAATCGCCCGTCATCTTGGCCGGAATAAACATCAATGCGCCTAGGGCATAAAGCCCCAGTCCCATCAATATTCCCGCTTTGTAAGAAAACCGGCGAATAAATATGGCAGCGGGAAAAGCCATAGCAAAGTATCCCCCATAGAAAGCTACTTGTATCAGTGTACCGTCCGTTACACTCATTCGAAATATCTTCGAGAAGGCTTTTACCATCGGATTGGTAATATCGTTGGCAAATCCCCACAAGGCGAAACAACTTGTAATTAGTATGAAAGGAAGCAAAAAATTCATGCCGTCTTTCTTTAAAATAGATCGAATAGTCGTCACCTGTTTCATTTATTTATAGATAGGTCCGTAGTTCTTGCAAGCCCTGTAATCCGCTCCTTCTTTATCCATACCGAAGGCATTCCAAGCGGAAGGACGGAATATGTCGTTTTCTTCCACATTGCGCATACACACGGGGATACGAAGTATAGAAGCAAGCGTTATCAGGTCTTGACCGATGTGTCCATAGCTGATAGCGCCGTGATTGGCGCCCCAGTTGTTCATAACGGAATATACGTCTTTGAACGCAGGCTTGTCATTGAGGCGCGGTACAAACCAAGTAGTAGGCCATGTGCGGTCGGTACGCTCGTCGAGTAGTTTGTGAATGGCAGGGTCAATTTCTACCGTCCATCCTTCGGCTATTTGAAGCACAGGTCCTAAGCCTTTTGCCAAATTCAAACGAGACATGGTTACAGGCATTCCACCTTTTGAAATAAAGTTGGAAGAGAAGCCCCCGCCACGGAAATAACCGCGATTAGCAGGATACCAGGTTGTGGCTTTCAAACATTCTTCGACTTCCGGTTGGCTGATTTCCCAGAAGGGTTTCATGGCAGGCTTGCCGTTGAGCGTTTGGCGACCTGTTCCGTCGAGCGTAGTAGCACCGGAATTAATCAGGTGGATGATACCGTTGGCAGCTGTGCCGGTAAGTGCTTTACCGCTTACGCGCTTCACAGCTTCCGGACTCCAGTACGTACGAACGTCGGAAAAGATTTGTGCCGTGTTCGTCAGCAAATGCCCGAAAAGCATGGCTACGCCGTTGCAAGCATCGTTTTCGGTAGCTACAACGTAGGCTTCGCGAATACCATTCCAATCGAAAGAAGTAGTAAGCAGGGCTTCGGAAAAGTCTCCGTTGGGTTGGAAGTCCGTCCATTGACGTTGCCCTTGAAAGCCTGCAACAATGGCGTTGTGTCCGAGAGCTTCTTCTTTGAAACCGAGTTCTTTCAGCTTGGGGTTGCCTGCCATCAAATCGCGTATGATGATAGTCATTTTTACAACAAACTCCCAATCTTTGTCTTTTTCTATATGGGTTTTAGCTTTGTCGGTGTCGTTGAAATCCTTACCTTCGTTGGGTTTGCAGTATTTCTCTGTCCAAGCCATCGCTTTGGCATACTCGTCTTTATCGTAAATACCCAATTCGATACGACGGAGAATCTCCACTTGATCGATAGATTCGTTGCGCATGCCCAAATATTCCTGAAAGAAATTCGGATCAACGATAGAGCCGGCAATACCCATCGACACACTACCCATAGAAAGGTAAGATTTACCTCGCATCGTAGCCACTGCTTGAGCGGAACGGGCGAAACGAAGTATTTTTTCGGCAACGTCAGCCGGAATACTGTTGTCCGGCAGGTCTTGAACATCGCGTCCATAGATGCCGAATGCGGGGAGACCTTTTTGGGCATGTCCGGCAAGAACGGCAGCCAGATATACGGCTCCCGGACGTTCCGTGCCGTTAAATCCCCATACGGCTTTAGGGTAATGCGGATTCATGTCCATAGTTTCCGCCCCATAGCACCAACAGGAGGTTACGCTAATGGTAGAACCTACGCCTTCGCGTTCAAACTTAGTCGCACATGCGGCGCTTTCGGCAACACGACCGATAGTGCCGTCGGCAATAATACATTCCACAGAGCTGCCATCGCCGTTTTTAAGGTTGGAAGTAATCAACTCGGCTACTGCTTTAGCCAACTTCATGGTCTTTTCTTCAAGACTTTCGCGGATACCGTATTGGCGACCGTCGATAGTGGGACGAATCCCGATTTTAGGATAAGGCATAATTAATAATCAATTTATAATTTTAGAATGAAGAAGTTTTCCTTTTTCATAAGGAGTTTCGCAATCTTATTTCTGTGAGTAAATACTTTTGTACCGGTTTACCGGTTAGCACAAATGTCGCTACTTCATTTCCCATTGCTTCCCAATCAATGGTTAAGGCTGTGATTCCTTCGTCTATCACCTCATACGACGGAATATCGTTGTATGCCAGGAGTCCGTAGTCTTTTCCGCATTTCAGGTTTTGCTCCCGGCTTTTTTTGATGATGTTTACCACATCTTGCTGCTTTATGGCAATATAGACGTCGCCTTGCGTAATATCCATGTTATCTGTAGTCTCCTTTATTGTGCAACGCAAGCCTTGCTCGTTGCAATAGCGGGTAAGGTAGTCTTTGATAATGCGAGGATGTTTGGTCTCTTTCCTAAAAATGAGTACTAAATGACGGTATTTTTTCATCTTGTCCTCCAATGTCAGAAGAGCTTGATAAAAAGACTCGCCAAAGTCTTGACAGATATACGCATAATCGTTCTTTTCAAATTCGCCGAAATCGAGTAATAACAATTTATGAGCGTTTATCTTTCGTAAGTTACCGGAAAAACGCTCGTAATCAAAATTCATCACAATATATTTGTTGTACCTGCCGATGGATTCCCTGACAATGGTATTGAACAACCTTCCGTTGTATTGGTGAAAGAGCAAATCTACTTTGTAGTCAGCAGACAGTCGGCGGATGAAGGCATTGTAAAGTACGTCTTTGAAAGGAGAATATTCATCTAACAGAAACAATACGTTTGTCAGTTTATTGGTTACAAAATATCCTTTGCCGGGTGTAGAGTCGATAAGACCTCTTTCGCGAAGGTCAAGCAGGGCTTTGAAGGTTGTATCTCTTGATACGGCATACTTCGTACTCAATTGATTGATAGAGGGCAAAATATCTCTCACTTTATATTCGTTCATTGAGATCGCCCGACTGATTATGTCGGCAAGCTGCCTTACTTTGGTTGTTTGTTGTATAAAATTTACAGGCATCTGTAATGGAATCTGTTTGATCAACTATGCTGAACTGTGCTGAACTATTTTGACACAAAGGAAAGAGATTTAAGGGTAATATGGGTAGAAATCTATATGTTATGTAACAGGTTTTGATATTTTTAATGTACACTTTCCACTCTCCAGTCAATTTGGGCGTTCCCCCGACGCGGAGGTCGGGCTTTCTGCTGCAATCCCTAAAGCGAAGATATCACAACCGAAATCTCCCCTGATTTCTGCCTTCTTCTTAACGGTAACATAACGAAGTTTTAGTTGCTTTTTTAGGCTAAATTGAGTATCTTTGTTTTACGCCTCTCGTCCTTTTTACGATAAAAGGATTCAAACCGGAAGGATGTTATCCGATAGGTATCCCATCAGACTCCGAATAAAGTCCGATCCGGCTCCGAACAAAGTCCGAACTTTGTCCGATTCAGCTCTTACTTAGCTCCTACTTAGCTTATGCTTAGCTCCTATCTTAGCTTATGCTTAGCTCCTACTTAGCTTATGCTTAGTTCAAATATATCTCCTACCGATATCGAATATACCTGCTGCATTTCTGCAATTATTTTCCTTGTGTCCACCTAAAATAGTTATCTTATTCTTTGTCTATCCCAAAGAAAATAAGTATCTTTATTGGCAAACACATCACTAAACCCAACTAAACCAATGGAAACAAAATCTAATCTATGCAATCCGCGTACCCAAAACCAACAGGCACAACGGACAAAACTGACCAATCTTGTCACCACTTATCAAATGCTATCCTCTTTCATAAGGAGCGCTTATCCTTCCAAAGCGGAGAATTTGAGCAGTTACAATATGTTCATCAAAAGGAATCTGGGCAGGGAAAGCAGGGTAAAGGTCTATCTCAATAAAGCCGAAGCATCCCGGAAAGCCTGCATCGTAGCACCTTACAATATCTCGGAGGGTCGATTGCCAAGTATCGAAACAGTCGCACAGGGGGATGTCCTGCGGACTTCCCTGCGTATGCCGCGCTCTTTCCAAATAACCGACGACACTACGACCGAGAAGGTAGCTATGGTTTTGTTGCGTGCTAACCCACAGATGCGCGAAGGAGATCAAATTTCTATTCTTCATCTTATCCAACACCTGCCTTCCTCCACCGATACAGGCGTACCATACGCAACATGGAAGCAGTACAATTTTACCTTAGACCTCAGTTCATACGATACACTCCCTTCCAAATTCTACGATTACATACCCCAATCTCTTTTTCGAGTAAACAACGGAGGTATTGAGACGGAGGCAGGTATTGAAACGGGAGGTGTAGCGTATGTGCTAAGTCGTGAAGTGGGACGTAAAATTCAGATTTCTACCCAATCCATTGTGCTTACCCCCGACAATAGCATTTACCAAAGATACGCCTGCGAAGAAAAGAAGAAGGAAACAGCGGAGAGTTACAGAGAGACGCCAAAAGGAAAACGCTTGTTTCTAAAAAGGATATTTTCCAAAATTAAGACATCAAAATAAAAGATACCATATCTGTGGTATTTTCGATTGCATACACCGTCCTTACCTTTGCACCGTCATTTTTATTTATTAATTCATTAAATAGTTTTAGTTTATGAAAAGATGTTTATATCTGTCATTGTTGTTTTTCGCATGTATAACTGTAAGCGCATCAGGTGGAAACGATAAGCAAGGGATTGTTCGTATTAAAAGTGTAAAGTTTGCTCTTCCTTTGGTAGAACAATGGATTTCCGGATATGCCAAAGTAAAGCCGGATGCCCGCATTGTTATTGCGGATACGAATGCGGAAGAAGTTGATATTCAACTTTTGATATCTGACGTACCAAAAGACAGTTTACATTCCGATCATTTTTATTCTTCGGTGGGCAGGTATGCCATTTTACCGATTGCCGGGAAGAACAATGTGTTGCTGAATGATTTCAATAAGAAAAAACTGAATTCCAAACGTTTGAAAGAATTATTTTTTGAGAAGGATTTGGCGGACGATGATTATGAACCCACGAAAGACAAATACCATGCTACGGTCTATTCGGGTTATCATTCTTCTTCCGTAACGCAACCGTTTGCCGTTCATTTCGGTTATGAACCCTCCAACATGAAAGGAAAGAAAATATCGGGAGATGATATTTATCTTATCAATGCGGTTCAAAAAGATACTACGGGAGTAAGTTTCAATAATCTGAACTACATCTTCGACCTGAACTCCCGTCAATTGAAAAATGAAATTGTGATACTTCCGTTGGATGTAAAGAAAGAATACAGTGAAGTTCTGGCAGAATCCAACTTGGATAAACTGATTGGTTTATTGGAAGATAAAGGGATAGAACTCATTCCGGTGGAAGAAATCGGTTTCGTCTCTCGCAACCAGGTTAATCCGGAAGTGAAAAACTTTCTGCAATGGGTATTATCAGAAGGACAAGCCTATAATCATCAATTCGGCTTTCTAAATTTGGATACCAAAACCCTGAATCATCAAAAAGAACAAGTAGAAACCCGTTTATTTACATATAATTATTAACAAGAAATTACGGTCTTCATGCAATTCAACAGTTAGTGGTTCGGTGTATTCATACACATCCACTTCAACGGTCCTGTAACCCAGATAACTGAAGGTAAGGGTCGCCGGAAGCGACTTGACCTTGAGTGTAAAGTTCCCCTCAACGTCGGTTGTAGCACCTGTCGTACTTGATTTCACCAAGACCGTAACGCCCAGAAAAGGCTCTTTTGAAACTTCATCAAACACTTTTCCGGCTATGGTGACAGTCGATTGTTGAGCAAATAACTCCAATGAAAAAAACAGAAATGTTAAAAAAACAAGAAAATGTTTTTTCCCTTCAGAAAAAAAGGATTTTTTTCCGAAAATTAATTGTAAATTTGTCATGCTTTTAAAATTTTTTTTAAGTGTTTTTTTAAGAGTAGTGCCTCTTTCCGGCTGCAATTGGATAAGGGGCGCTTTCTTGTTAATAATTATATGTAAATAAACGGGTTTCTACTTGTTCTTTTTGATGATTCAGGGTTTTGGTATCCAAATTTAGAAAGCCGAATTGATGATTATAGGCTTGTCCTTCTGATAATACCCATTGCAGAAAGTTTTTCACTTCCGGATTAACCTGGTTGCGAGAGACGAAACCGATTTCTTCCACCGGAATGAGTTCTATCCCTTTATCTTCCAATAAACCAATCAGTTTATCCAAGTTGGATTCTGCCAGAACTTCACTGTATTCTTTCTTTACATCCAACGGAAGTATCACAATTTCATTTTTCAATTGACGGGAGTTCAGGTCGAAGATGTAGTTCAGATTATTGAAACTTACTCCCGTAGTATCTTTTTGAACCGCATTGATAAGATAAATATCATCTCCCGATATTTTCTTTCCTTTCATGTTGGAGGGTTCATAACCGAAATGAACGGCAAACGGTTGCGTTACGGAAGAAGAATGATAACCCGAATAGACCGTAGCATGGTATTTGTCTTTCGTGGGTTCATAATCATCGTCCGCCAAATCCTTCTCAAAAAATAATTCTTTCAAACGTTTGGAATTCAGTTTTTTCTTATTGAAATCATTCAGCAACACATTGTTCTTCCCGGCAATCGGTAAAATGGCATACCTGCCCACCGAAGAATAAAAATGATCGGAATGTAAACTGTCTTTTGGTACGTCAGATATCAAAAGTTGAATATCAACTTCTTCCGCATTCGTATCCGCAATAACAATGCGGGCATCCGGCTTTACTTTGGCATATCCGGAAATCCATTGTTCTACCAAAGGAAGAGCAAACTTTACACTTTTAATACGAACAATCCCTTGCTTATCGTTTCCACCTGATGCGCTTACAGTTATACATGCGAAAAACAACAATGACAGATATAAACATCTTTTCATAAACTAAAACTATTTAATGAATTAATAAATAAAAATGACGGTGCAAAGGTAAGGACGGTGTATGCAATCGAAAATACCACAGATATGGTATCTTTTATTTTGATGTCTTAATTTTGGAAAATATCCTTTTTAGAAACAAGCGTTTTCCTTTTGGCGTCTCTCTGTAACTCTCCGCTGTTTCCTTCTTCTTTTCTTCGCAGGCGTATCTTTGGTAAATGCTATTGTCGGGGGTAAGCACAATGGATTGGGTAGAAATCTGAATTTTACGTCCCACTTCACGACTTAGCACATACGCTACACCTCCCGTTTCAATACCTGCCTCCGTCTCAATACCTCCGTTGTTTACTCGAAAAAGAGATTGGGGTATGTAATCGTAGAATTTGGAAGGGAGTGTATCGTATGAACTGAGGTCTAAGGTAAAATTGTACTGCTTCCATGTTGCGTATGGTACGCCTGTATCGGTGGAGGAAGGCAGGTGTTGGATAAGATGAAGAATAGAAATTTGATCTCCTTCGCGCATCTGTGGGTTAGCACGCAACAAAACCATAGCTACCTTCTCGGTCGTAGTGTCGTCGGTTATTTGGAAAGAGCGCGGCATACGCAGGGAAGTCCGCAGGACATCCCCCTGTGCGACTGTTTCGATACTTGGCAATCGACCCTCCGAGATATTGTAAGGTGCTACGATGCAGGCTTTCCGGGATGCTTCGGCTTTATTGAGATAGACCTTTACCCTGCTTTCCCTGCCCAGATTCCTTTTGATGAACATATTGTAACTGCTCAAATTCTCCGCTTTGGAAGGATAAGCGCTCCTTATGAAAGAGGATAGCATTTGATAAGTGGTGACAAGATTGGTCAGTTTTGTCCGTTGTGCCTGTTGGTTTTGGGTACGCGGATTGCATAGATTAGATTTTGTTTCCATTGGTTTAGTTGGGTTTAGTGATGTGTTTGCCAATAAAGATACTTATTTTCTTTGGGATAGACAAAGAATAAGATAACTATTTTAGGTGGACACAAGGAAAATAATTGCAGAAATGCAGCAGGTATATTCGATATCGGTAGGAGATATATTTGAACTAAGCATAAGCTAAGTAGGAGCTAAGCATAAGCTAAGATAGGAGCTAAGCATAAGCTAAGTAGGAGCTAAGTAAGAGCTGAATCGGACAAAGTTCGGACTTTGTTCGGAGCCGGATCGGACTTTATTCGGAGTCTGATGGGATACCTATCGGATAACATCCTTCCGGTTTGAATCCTTTTATCGTAAAAAGGACGAGAGGCGTAAAACAAAGATACTCAATTTAGCCTAAAAAAGCAACTAAAACTTCGTTATGTTACCGTTAAGAAGAAGGCAGAAATCAGGGGAGATTTCGGTTGTGATATCTTCGCTTTAGGGATTGCAGCAGAAAGCCCGACCTCCGCGTCGGGGGAACGCCCAAATTGACTGGAGAGTGGAAAGTGTACATTAAAAATATCAAAACCTGTTACATAACATATAGATTTCTACCCATATTACCCTTAAATCTCTTTCCTTTGTGTCAAAATAGTTCAGCACAGTTCAGCATAGTTGATCAAACAGATTCCATTACAGATGCCTGTAAATTTTATACAACAAACAACCAAAGTAAGGCAGCTTGCCGACATAATCAGTCGGGCGATCTCAATGAACGAATATAAAGTGAGAGATATTTTGCCCTCTATCAATCAATTGAGTACGAAGTATGCCGTATCAAGAGATACAACCTTCAAAGCCCTGCTTGACCTTCGCGAAAGAGGTCTTATCGACTCTACACCCGGCAAAGGATATTTTGTAACCAATAAACTGACAAACGTATTGTTTCTGTTAGATGAATATTCTCCTTTCAAAGACGTACTTTACAATGCCTTCATCCGCCGACTGTCTGCTGACTACAAAGTAGATTTGCTCTTTCACCAATACAACGGAAGGTTGTTCAATACCATTGTCAGGGAATCCATCGGCAGGTACAACAAATATATTGTGATGAATTTTGATTACGAGCGTTTTTCCGGTAACTTACGAAAGATAAACGCTCATAAATTGTTATTACTCGATTTCGGCGAATTTGAAAAGAACGATTATGCGTATATCTGTCAAGACTTTGGCGAGTCTTTTTATCAAGCTCTTCTGACATTGGAGGACAAGATGAAAAAATACCGTCATTTAGTACTCATTTTTAGGAAAGAGACCAAACATCCTCGCATTATCAAAGACTACCTTACCCGCTATTGCAACGAGCAAGGCTTGCGTTGCACAATAAAGGAGACTACAGATAACATGGATATTACGCAAGGCGACGTCTATATTGCCATAAAGCAGCAAGATGTGGTAAACATCATCAAAAAAAGCCGGGAGCAAAACCTGAAATGCGGAAAAGACTACGGACTCCTGGCATACAACGATATTCCGTCGTATGAGGTGATAGACGAAGGAATCACAGCCTTAACCATTGATTGGGAAGCAATGGGAAATGAAGTAGCGACATTTGTGCTAACCGGTAAACCGGTACAAAAGTATTTACTCACAGAAATAAGATTGCGAAACTCCTTATGAAAAAGGAAAACTTCTTCATTCTAAAATTATAAATTGATTATTAATTATGCCTTATCCTAAAATCGGGATTCGTCCCACTATCGACGGTCGCCAATACGGTATCCGCGAAAGTCTTGAAGAAAAGACCATGAAGTTGGCTAAAGCAGTAGCCGAGTTGATTACTTCCAACCTTAAAAACGGCGATGGCAGCTCTGTGGAATGTATTATTGCCGACGGCACTATCGGTCGTGTTGCCGAAAGCGCCGCATGTGCGACTAAGTTTGAACGCGAAGGCGTAGGTTCTACCATTAGCGTAACCTCCTGTTGGTGCTATGGGGCGGAAACTATGGACATGAATCCGCATTACCCTAAAGCCGTATGGGGATTTAACGGCACGGAACGTCCGGGAGCCGTATATCTGGCTGCCGTTCTTGCCGGACATGCCCAAAAAGGTCTCCCCGCATTCGGCATCTATGGACGCGATGTTCAAGACCTGCCGGACAACAGTATTCCGGCTGACGTTGCCGAAAAAATACTTCGTTTCGCCCGTTCCGCTCAAGCAGTGGCTACGATGCGAGGTAAATCTTACCTTTCTATGGGTAGTGTGTCGATGGGTATTGCCGGCTCTATCGTTGATCCGAATTTCTTTCAGGAATATTTGGGCATGCGCAACGAATCTATCGATCAAGTGGAGATTCTCCGTCGTATCGAATTGGGTATTTACGATAAAGACGAGTATGCCAAAGCGATGGCTTGGACAGAGAAATACTGCAAACCCAACGAAGGTAAGGATTTCAACGACACCGACAAAGCTAAAACCCATATAGAAAAAGACAAAGATTGGGAGTTTGTTGTAAAAATGACTATCATCATACGCGATTTGATGGCAGGCAACCCCAAGCTGAAAGAACTCGGTTTCAAAGAAGAAGCTCTCGGACACAACGCCATTGTTGCAGGCTTTCAAGGGCAACGTCAATGGACGGACTTCCAACCCAACGGAGACTTTTCCGAAGCCCTGCTTACTACTTCTTTCGATTGGAATGGTATTCGCGAAGCCTACGTTGTAGCTACCGAAAACGATGCTTGCAACGGCGTAGCCATGCTTTTCGGGCATTTGCTGACGAACACGGCACAAATCTTTTCCGACGTTCGTACGTACTGGAGTCCGGAAGCTGTGAAGCGCGTAAGCGGTAAAGCACTTACCGGCACAGCTGCCAACGGTATCATCCACCTGATTAATTCCGGTGCTACTACGCTCGACGGAACAGGTCGCCAAACGCTCAACGGCAAGCCTGCCATGAAACCCTTCTGGGAAATCAGCCAACCGGAAGTCGAAGAATGTTTGAAAGCCACAACCTGGTATCCTGCTAATCGCGGTTATTTCCGTGGCGGGGGCTTCTCTTCCAACTTTATTTCAAAAGGTGGAATGCCTGTAACCATGTCTCGTTTGAATTTGGCAAAAGGCTTAGGACCTGTGCTTCAAATAGCCGAAGGATGGACGGTAGAAATTGACCCTGCCATTCACAAACTACTCGACGAGCGTACCGACCGCACATGGCCTACTACTTGGTTTGTACCGCGCCTCAATGACAAGCCTGCGTTCAAAGACGTATATTCCGTTATGAACAACTGGGGCGCCAATCACGGCGCTATCAGCTATGGACACATCGGTCAAGACCTGATAACGCTTGCTTCTATACTTCGTATCCCCGTGTGTATGCGCAATGTGGAAGAAAACGACATATTCCGTCCTTCCGCTTGGAATGCCTTCGGTATGGATAAAGAAGGAGCGGATTACAGGGCTTGCAAGAACTACGGACCTATCTATAAATAAATGAAACAGGTGACGACTATTCGATCTATTTTAAAGAAAGACGGCATGAATTTTTTGCTTCCTTTCATACTAATTACAAGTTGTTTCGCCTTGTGGGGATTTGCCAACGATATTACCAATCCGATGGTAAAAGCCTTCTCGAAGATATTTCGAATGAGTGTAACGGACGGTACACTGATACAAGTAGCTTTCTATGGGGGATACTTTGCTATGGCTTTTCCCGCTGCCATATTTATTCGCCGGTTTTCTTACAAAGCGGGAATATTGATGGGACTGGGGCTTTATGCCCTAGGCGCATTGATGTTTATTCCGGCCAAGATGACGGGCGATTATTATCCATTCCTGATAGCCTACTTCATTTTAACGTGCGGACTTTCATTTTTGGAAACAAGCGCCAATCCGTATATTCTTTCCATGGGGTCGGAAGAGTCGGCAACCCGAAGACTTAATCTGGCGCAATCGTTTAATCCGATGGGGTCACTGCTCGGCATGTTTGTAGCTATGAGTTTTATTCAAGCGAATCTCAATCCGATGGATACGGCAGAGCGCGCTTTGCTCAATGATGCGGAGTTCGCTGCCGTGAGAGATTCGGATTTGTCGGTATTGATTGCTCCTTATGTTATTATAGGACTGGTTATTGTGGCTATGTTTCTTTTGATATTTTGTGTGCGGATGCCGAAGAATGGAGACCAATCACATACAATTAACTTTATACCCACGATAAAACGTATTTTTCGCATCAAGCGCTACCGCGAAGGCGTGATAGCACAATTCTTCTACGTAGGAGTACAGATTATGTGCTGGACGTTTATTATCCAATACGGTACCCGTTTGTTTGTTGCTGGTGGAATGGAAGAAAAAGCAGCGGAAATGTTGTCGCAAAAGTATAATATTGCGGCAATGATACTTTTTTGCTTCAGCCGTTTTATATGTACTTTTTTACTTCGTTATCTAAATCCGGGAAAGTTGCTGATGATATTAGCTATTGCAGCCATAGGATTTACAATAGGAACCATTTACTCTCAAGATATTTACGGGTTATATTGCCTGGTTGGAATATCGGCATGTATGTCGTTAATGTTTCCTACTATCTATGGTATTGCTCTCAACGGCTTGGGTGATGATGCCAAATTCGGAGCGGCAGGGTTGATAATGGCTATCCTTGGAGGGTCTATACTTCCTCCGGTTCAAGCTATTATTATTGATCAAGGAACATTATTGGGAATGCCGGCTGTCAATCTTTCGTTCATTCTTCCGCTGATGTGTTTCGTTATCGTATCCGTTTACGGATATAGAACATTCAAGGAGGCACAAGCAAGGAGAGACAACGTAAACTAAAAAAAACAGTTATTATACTGAAAAGGGGCTATCCAAAGCTGGCAGTCTCTTTTTTTTAACCAAATGAAGGCTTTCATCTCCTCCTTAGCAAATTGTCTCCGTGATAAATAATACGTATCTTTGTGCATTAAAAATAGAACATAGAATTATAAGATACGCTCACTCCACCATGTCCACCATAAACTATGATTTAATGAAAATAAAAGCATTGGCTTTTGACGTTGACGGTGTGCTGAGTACGGATATTATGTCTTTGCATCCGAACGGTGAACCCATGCGTACTGTTAATGTGAAAGACGGGTATGCTCTCCAATTGGCAGTAAAACAAGGATTACATATTGCTATCATTACGGGTGGGCACACGGAAGCTGTTCGTTTGCGATATGTCAATCTGAGAATAGAAGATGTTTATATGGGGGCGACTACAAAGATTAAAGCATATTGCCACTTTCGAGACAAGTACGGCTTGGCAGATGAAGAAATACTCTATATGGGCGACGACATTCCCGACATAAAAATATTACAGACTTGCGGACTACCCTGCTGCCCCAAAGATGCAATCTCCGAAGTTAAAAAGACGGCTCTTTACATCTCTCATTATGGAGGCGGAGAAGGTTGCGGTCGCGATGTGACGGAGCAAGTGTTAAAAGCACAAGACAAATGGATGACGGAAAATGCCTTCGGTTGGTAAGTACAAAATCATATTAGCTTCCAATTCTCCTCGAAGACAGGAATTGCTCACGGGACTCGGCATTGAATATACTCTGAAAATCATGCCGGATATTGACGAGTCGTATCCCCAAACATTGAAAGGCGAAGAGATACCGCTGTATATTGCCCGAAAGAAAGCAGATGCCTATAAAACCATTATTCAACCGGATGAATTGGTAATTACTGCCGATACCATTGTATGGCTTGAGGGAGAAATGCTCGGCAAACCCAATAATGAATCCGAAGCCATACAAATGCTCGGTAAGCTTTCCGGAAAGACACATCATGTCATCACAGGAGTTTACCTTACTACTGCCGGTTGGCAAAGGTGTTTTTCCTCTGTTACGGAAGTAACTTTTGCCATGCTTACTCAAGAAGAAATAGACTATTACGTCAAAAACTACCGTCCGTTTGACAAAGCCGGCTCGTACAGAGTGCAGGAATGGATAGGCTTTGTGGGAGTGAAAAGCATATCCGGCAGCTACTACAACGTAATGGGATTGCCTGTGCAAAGGCTATACAAAGAACTGAAAGCCATTTACCAAAACATCCCTTAGCAAAGACATTTCTTATACTCCTCAATAGTTTTTTGCAGACCCAAATACAAGGCATCGCATATCAAAGCATGCCCTATGGAAACTTCCTCTATATAAGGAATATTTTTATACAGAAAATTCAAATTCTCCAAACTCAAATCATGTCCCGCATTCACTCCTATTCCGTAATGGCGGGCAGTTTGTGTAGCTTCAACATAAGGAATGACAGCCGTTTCAGGATTTCGGCTATAAGCCGCAGCGTAAGGAGCCGTATATAATTCTACCCTGTCCGTACCGGCTTTAGCCGCATATTCCACCATCTCAACATCCGCCGGCACAAAGACGGAAGTACGAATACCGACACTCTTAAACATATCCAATACTTCGGTTAAAAAAACAAGATTCTTTTTCGTATCCCAACCTATGTTGGAAGTAATTTGCGCCGGCAAATCGGGTACCAATGTTACCTGGTGAGGTTTTATCTTCAATACGAGGTCAATAAACTCGGGAGCGGGATAGCCTTCGATATTAAACTCCGTTTTGAGTACCGGTTTCAAGGCAAAGACATCCTCTTTTCGTATATGCCGTTCGTCAGGGCGGGGGTGAACCGTTATTCCTTCGGCTCCGAAACGTTCACAGTCTAAGGCAACCTTTACCACATCCGGTACGTTGCATCCCCGTGCATTACGCAATGTTGCTACTTTGTTTATATTTACACTTAATCGAGTCATAGTTTTTTTTAATTCAAATGAAGATATTTTTTTAATAGAACAATCTTTCGTACAATTTAGATTTGGTGGCAAAATTAGTAGGAATTAATGAAACCGCTCTATTTTACATCTAAAATCATACCGGAACGGATTTTGTAAGTTCAATTAGTAAATGCGAAATTCGACTTGAAAATATAATGATAATGATGATGCCTTGTTGAAAGCGGACAATAACTTTTAGCGAAGCGTTAAAAAAGTTATTCTCGCTTTCAACAAGGTTCTAAGCAGAAAAGATTTCATGCGACAAAAAGTAAAAAAACAGGGGGTAAAAGCCCCCTGTCAGATTAATCGCTTACTTTTGTATTGCAATGAAAAACAAACAATTAATCAGGGAACAAAGGTATCAAATCCAATCGTTATTGCAAGTGGATACCCCCAAAAAGAAAATAGCAGCATTGATAGGCACTTCCGTGAGTAGTGTTTACCGGGAAATAATTCGCAATAAAGGTAAACGCGGCTATACGGCAGCGGCAGCACAGGAACTCTGTGACATACGCAAAGAGCGTTACAGGGGCAACCGTAAGTTTACTCATGCCATGGAACGGCATATTCGGGATAGACTAACAGAGAAACAATGGTCGCCCCAACAGATTGTCGGCGAGGCGGCATTGCACGATATTCCCATGGTTTCCCATGAACGCATCTATGAGTTCATCCGTCAGGACAAAACCCGTGGCGGAGAACTATGGAAGCATACCCGGCACCGGTTAAAGCACCGTAAACGACCGGTAGGGGGAAAGCAGGTAACTATCAGAAACAAAGTATCCATAGAGTTGAGACCTCCTATTGTTGATGCCAAAGAACGATGCGGGGATTGGGAAATTGACACGATCATAGGAAAAGACGGACAAGGCGCTATCTTGACCCTTACCGAACGCCTCACCGGGTTCCTGATAATGGAAAAACTACCCATGGGTAAACACGCATTGCCTATGGCTAAAGTGGTAGTAAAACGTTTAATGGCTTACAAAAACAACGTCCATACGATCACTTCCGATAATGGCTCCGAATTTGCCGAGCATGAATACATGGCAAAAAAACTCAATGCAAAATTCTTTTTCGCTCATCCCTATTCTTCGTGGGAAAGAGGGTTGAACGAATATACCAATGGTTTAATCAGGCAATATATACCTAAAGGCGCTAATTTTAACTTCTATTCAGAAGAGGATATCACACTGATACAGAATAAAATAAATAAAAGACCCAGAAATAAATTGAACTTTCAAACGCCTTCTAAAATCTTTTACGCATCTTTATGATACTTTTGTCGCAGTTAGAACTTGAATCTGCCTTCAAGTTTAAATGCGACAACTCAGAACAAAGATGCGTAAAATATTTTAAAGAGTTTTTTCTTCCTAATATCTTCTGCTTGTATTGAAAATTTTGTATCTTTACAACCTAATTTAACTATTGTATGTATGGCTTATAATTTACTGAAAGGAAAAAAAGGAATTGTTTTCGGTGCCAAACTTAAATACCTGTAAACTAACCGACTTTAATGAAACTACGGAACATATTTAGTATTATAACAGCAATCCTTCTGTTTGTCGTCTCTTGCCGGATAGATACGATTGATTATACAAAGCCATCCGACGAAATAGATGTTTCTGTAGTTCGTTATGATATCCTGCTTGATGAATATGTGAAGTATAACAGTTTTTCCGCTTTGCAAAAGATGAATACCGAACATATACAAGCCACCAAACTATTGATAGAAAGTATTCTTTCTATCGGAAGAGTGAATGAAAGCAATATCACCGAAAAATTAAAGGCTTTTTATTCGGATACCACTTTATTGCAATTGATGAAGGATGTGGAAATCCAATTCCCCGATTTAAAGGATCTGGAAGCAACTTTGACGAAAGGTTTTAGAAACCTGCACAAAGAAATACCGTCCATGAGAATTCCCCACATATACTCCCAAATATCGGCGTTCAATGAGTCCATTATAGTAGATGATACCCTTTTGTGTATCAGTCTGGACAAATATCTGGGAGAGGATTATCCGATATACCGGCGCTATTATTACGATTATCAACGTCAATCAATGAATCCGGACAGGATTGTGCCCGACTGCTTTACTTATTATTTGCAAAGCGAATATCCCTTTCCGATGTACCTCAAGCCCACACTGCTGAATGTTATGCTGCATGAAGGAAAAATCAACTATGTAGTCAAGCAACTGTTGGAATATGCTACCGAAGAAGAAGTAATGGGATATTCCGATAAAGAAAAAAAATGGTGTAAGGAAAATCAACAAAAGATTTGGAAATATATTGTTAACAATCAACATCTACATTCTACAAACCTTGCCTTGATACGCAAATATACGGGAATGGAACCTATCAAACTGTTCCGTGAGGATGTTCCGCTCCAAGTGGGTATATGGTTGGGAAGCAATATTATTTCTTCATATATGAAGCAAAACAAGCAAGTAACTTTGCTTGATTTATTGCATATAACGGATTATCAACGGATATTGGAAAGTTCTCAATATAACCCGTGAACATCTTTCTTTAATTTATGGATGCAGCTCTCTATCTTCTGCCTGTTACTTTGGGTGATACGGCTATTGATTCCGTTTTGCCGACTTATAATAAAAATATAATTCTCAACATTACGCATTTCATCGTAGAAGATGTTCGTTCTGCCCGTCGTTTCCTAAAGAAAGTAGATAAGGATATGGATATTGACTCTTTAACTTTTTACCCGCTTAACAAACACACCTCTTCCGAGAACTCATGCGGATATTTGCAACCGTTGATCGAGGGAATTCCTATGGGGATTATTTCCGAAGCAGGTTGTCCGGGTATAGCAGATCCGGGAGCAGATGTTGTTGCCGACGCACAACGTAAGAACTTGAAAGTGGTACCTTTAGTGGGACCTTCATCCGTAATTCTTTCGGTCATGGCTTCCGGTTTTAACGGTCAGAACTTTGCTTTTCACGGGTATCTCCCGATTGAAGTTGCCGAACGTTCTCAAAAGTTAAAAGCATTGGAACAACGAATATATACCGAAAATCAAACCCAACTATTTATTGAAACTCCTTATCGAAACAATAAAATGGTGGAAAACATCCTGAATAATTGTCGCTCGCAAACCAAATTGTGCATTGCCGCCAATATAACCTGTAAAAACGAATTCATCAAAACCCGGACAATAAAAGAATGGCAAGAGAAAGTTCCGGATTTATCTAAAGTCCCTTGTATTTTTCTCTTGTATAAATAACAACACTTAGATGTTCATACTCATGTTCCAAACATTCGCCAAAGATTCCTTTCCTCAAATTGTCTTTAATTTGTTGCAACGACCACAGCTTACCGCCTGTATGCTGCTTGTCATGCAACAAATTTTCATTTTCCATATCAAGAATATATAAGTAAATCAATCTTTCCGGAAAAACATCTCTGAAACGATATACAATGCTAAATATCGGTGTTAATCGCTGTCCATTGGAAAACATGCGCCGAATGATTCTTCCCGTACTTTCTTCCAATGTTTCATTGAATAGCAGGTGCGACTGCAAAGGGGTATCTATTTGCTCACAGTCCGACGATTGAAGAAACAACATTCCATTGACGGATATAATAATACGAACAATGGGATATATAAATGCTTTATGTTCAGCAATTTCCGTCTTAAGTATTTTCCCAAAGACTTCGCCTTTTTCATTCATAACAGGAAGAAATTCCTCTTTAGACATCATCATCTTATTAAAACAGTTGATACCTATTTGATTAAACAGAATACCAAAAATAAACACTAACAGAGGAGATATGTTATACAAGCAATACACGGTAGTATCACTACCCGGTGAACGAATAATCAATATCACAAAAAAATGAATCGATCCGAGAATTAACAAGATACGGGCAGCAACAAAAGAGGCTTCGATGCTTTGCCGGATATTTCGTTTATCGTTGAATGCTTTTTTTCGATGGAAAAAACGGACAAGCTCGCTCCCAATCAGATAAAGAATAAATACGGGAATGATGGTACTTATCTCCAATACTAACGGAAACGAATTTCCAAAAGTAAAATCCGAGAAAAGCATTATCAGAAAGTATATAATTAAGACTCCAATAGAAATGTGAAGTGTTATATTAGGAAATCCCACTCTCTTCAACTTCCGCCAATAGAATAAGTAAAGAAACCCGAAACCGATACCAACACAAACAGCCGTACCTGATGACACAAATAAACTTAACAAGCAGCAAACAACAACAGGAAGAAACCCCAACGACATATTATATATAGAAGAAAGAATTTTATGCTTCATAATTTATCTTTAAAACTATACATAAAACAAATGAAAAGATGAATAAGTTCTACGTCATTTGAATGAAATATCGTTTTTAAAGAATGCTTCCAACGATTGACATAAACCAAATCCGCGTACCGGATTCACTATTCATACTGCTACTTTCTTTGCCGTAATTCAACATGTTTTAATGATTCAACCATTATGTTTTTTTGCATAACAATACTGTCTTCGGTGTTATATCCGCTGAGAACCGGACTCTTACGTGCATGTTTACGCTTCCTCCATGATGAGTTTGAATCTCATACTAACCCGCTATCAAATAGCATCTTTAATCCAATTAAAAAGCGTGATAGATTTGAGGGTATTTTTATCAAGAGTGTTTATTACTTCAACCAGTCTGTTTTCTACCTCCTTAAGGCTGTGAAAAGTGGTATTTTTGAACTTCCCCTTTTCCCTGATATGATGCCAGAGACTTTCTATAGGGTTTACCTCTGGAGAATAAGGGGGTTGAAACAAAGGAACGATATTCTCCCATTTCTTCATTTTATCCCCTTTATGCCATGAAGCGCCATCCATTACCATGATTATCCTGTATTCCTTGAACTCTTTAGAGACGAACTCCATGAATATATCCATACAACTCTCATTGGCGTAGGGCAATATCAATGAAAGAGACTCACCCGTCTGAGGGCATACCGTGCTATAGGCGTAGGTATATTCCCGTATGAGTTGATTACCCACTGTAGCCCTGCCTTTGGGGGGAACCCAACACGAACAGATATTGTCAATACGGCCAAATCGGGCTTCATCTTGGAAAAACAGCTTAATAGCTCGGGAATCTTCTTTATTAGTAAACTCGGCAGATTTGGCTGCCACTAATTCCTTGAATTTTTGGTGGTGATGTAAAAAGTATGCTGCTGTAATATTTTGGCAATCAAGTTATAAGTGATTATTTTTGCCTATGAACATCACAATAACCCTTCATTGCCCTAATTGCCAAAGCACAAAAATAAAGAAAAACGGCAAGAAAGCCTGTGGCAAACAGAACTATCTTTGTAAAAATTGTTTTCGTCAATTTATCGGTGATCATGCTTTAACCTATAAAGGCTCTCATTCGGGATTGATTCACCGAATCTTATTGATGTTGGTTCGAGGAATAGGTATCCGAGATATATCTGTGATACAAGAAGTCAGTATCCGCAAGGTATTATCCGTATTGGTAAATTCCCATTACGTACTTACTCCCCGTAAGTCTTATTACCCTTGTCTGGAAGTGGATGAGTTTTGGACGTATGTAGGCAATAAGGGTAAGAAGTATTGGTTACTTTATGCCTATGAACGACAAAGCGGTGAAGTGGTCGCTTATGTTTGGGGGAAACGGGATTTAAAAACAGCCAAACGCCTAAAAGAGAAACTCTTAAAATTGGATATTTCCTTTGGATGTGTCTGTACGGATGATTGGCAGAGTTTTATTACTGCCTTTAAAGAAGATAATCATGTGATTGGCAAATCACATACGGTAGGAATAGAAGGGAATAATTGTCGCCTTAGACACCGTATTAGAAGGGCTTTTAGAAAAACTTGCTGTTTTTCTAAAAAGCTGTTCAATCACTTGAAAGCTTTTAGATTGGCGTTCTTTTATATCAATTATGGATATGTATAAACAAAAAGCATACTTTCTGCATCACCACCGAATTTTTTTTATACTCCTGCCGTGTACCTTCCTCTGATTTAGGATGGCTACCGCGAGGTACTTTCTTTTTCCAGTGATGACCTTTGAACAAATCCCATACATAATCATCCGATACCTCCCGTCCCATCTTTAATTCTATCTTTCCCTTTATATCCTTATATATAAGAATCTGACCCGATAACGCCTCTGTTTCCACTTCCTTCAATAGCTTGCGTTCCTCTTCTAAACTCATCAGACTACGCGCTTCCATGCGACCACCCCACTGCTTTGCTACACGCCATTCCTTGCCTTGTTTGTTATAGGATTGGATGATACGATAAATCTTACTTTTACTTACACCTAAAAGAACGGATAGGTCTGCGGCGGTTTTGCCTGCATGGATTGCTACACTATAGATGATTGGACAATCTTTAAAGGCGCGGATTTCTTTTTGGGCATTTAATACCCCTAGCAATTCTTCTATTTGCATATGAGGAAAGACCTTAAGGTACTTCATCGTTTTTTTGAAACAAAGATAAGAATATTATTCAAATTATCTTGACAGCAATTTAGTATCACAAACAATCCTTGTTGAAAATTACAAGGATGGTAACCCAACCGAGCAAAAGTGAATGTTACTGCAAGGGCATTGCTACTTATGTATAGATATTAATGATATTTGTCAAGTTATAGCTCATCTATTTATTTGATTTACAATTAATTATAGTATTATAATGGCTATAGTTTACATTTGTGTTGTCATAAGCACATTATATGAGAAATTATTGCAGCGGTACTGTTTTATGGCATGAGCGTTCTGAATGGAGGCTAATGCCATTTTTTCTGTTGTAATACTCTCGTGTTTGAATTTCTCACGTATATAAAACCAATTGAGATAATTTTGCAAATACTTGGTTGAAACGCCCCGGAACGAACCGGCTATCCACTTTTTTAATCGGTTATGCAACTCGTTTACGTGCTGAATAGGATAACCTCCTTTTTTTACATATTGTTTTAAGTCAGCTCGCAAGACTATGTGTTTCAAGTTATTGTCTATGCTGTAACCTTTGTAGCTTACCTGTCCGTCCGAACACAATATGCTTGCTTCAGGCAACGGATTCTGAAAACTTTCCTTTATATCTGATTGGGTAATTCTGCCCATGGTACTGACTGTCATTTTCAAACTCTTACTACGGTCTTTCGACACTATTACCGCGGCTTTATCCGTTGATATTCCGCCCTTTTTAGGGTCGCTGCCGCACTTGCGAGGCGGACGTTTCAAATGACGATTACCTTTCTCTGAATGGTCGAAAAACGTTTCGTCGCTTTCTATCACCCCCGCGAATTCGTCGCCGTGTTCTGTTCGTATGATGCCAGTATTTTGTGCCGCCAATCAAATGCCGTCTTTTTATTGATATGCAATTCTTCCTTTATCTTGTCCAATGAATATTCTTCTATCATTAACGACATATACGGCTCTGCAAGCGATTTCTTATGTATGCCATCCAGCCAAGTTCCCGTATATTCGGTAAATGTCCGGTTGCAATCATTGCACTTGAAACGTTGTGACCCGTGTGCCTTGCCATAGCGACGATAGTGCTTCCCTCCACAATAAGGACAGGGTTCCTGTTTGTTTATCAGGGCTGCGCAACGGCTTCTTAATGAGCCGGTACCTTCTTCTTGCCCTTTTGGGGACAAACTTACTATTAATTGAAGTTGTTCTTCTTTTGATAATGACTTGGCTAATATCAGTACTTCTTGGTATTCCATTTGTGTTATGATTGTTCGTGGTTATACCGTAAAGATAATACTTTTTTCTGATATAGCAACACTATTATTAACTATAGCCTATTATAATTTTATTTAAAATGATAATATCTATACATAAGTAGCAATGCCACTGCAAGAATATGGATTTACTCCATAGAATTACCGGGTATCGGATTGATAACAGGGATAACCTTGCCGGTTGCAATAGAAGGTATATCCCGTTTTCATATGCCCGGAACGAATGGCATTGAATTTTCCAAAACCATCGGCAATAAAACTTTGGTCATTTTTACCACTGCTTACGCCGAATATGCGTTAGACAGCTATGAAGTGGATACCATTGATTACCTTGTCAAACCAGTTACCTTGAACCGCTTCCAAAAAGCAGTAGAAAAGGCGAAAAATTATCTCAATGATATTACTTTTATTGAAAGCTTGAAAGATTATGTAATCGTCCACGCCTCTGAACAGAAAATCATTGCTTTAATCGGATTAAAAAATATCCAAAGCAAATTACCGGAAAACACATTTGTGAGAGTAAGCAAGTCGTATGTAGTTAATATCAAGCATATTTTTTCATTGGATAACAACGATATTCATATCGGGAATGCTTACCGAGATCAATTCTTTGAACAGTTTGTTTCAAAAAAAGTCGTGAACGGATAAGAGAATACGCACGAAGGGCGACTACACTAACGCAAAAACAACAGAATTTTGATAGATAATCGACTTTTTTACGATTATCTATTCAAATTTTACTATCTTGGCAGCGAAATTTAGTTGATGGAAAAATGATTGATTTGGAAAAATTCGGAAATATACCCTTTAATCATGCGGCGTTATTGGAAATGCTGCCCGGTTACCAATCACCGAATGATAAGGTTTCTGCAATGGAAAAGCGCGGCGACATTGTCCGTTTGAAAAAGGGTTTATATGTGGTTTCGGACAAAATCAGTCGCAAAAAGATTTCGCACGAGTTGATTGCCAATCACTTGTATGGTGTTTCTTATGTGTCGCTCGAAACGGCATTGTCACATTACGGACTGATACTCGAAAAGGTTTTTACCATTCGTTCCATGACGACAAAGCGGGCAAAATAGTTTGAGAACGCTTTCGGGCGTTTTGAGTATATTTCCGTGCCGGCAGATTATTTTTTGATTGGCATTCTTCAGCAAATAGTTGATAATGAATATGTTTACCTCATTACCACGCCCGAAAAAGCGCTTTGCGACTTGATTCTTGCCACGCCAAATTTGCGGCTTCAATCTGTTAAGGCAATGCAAACGTATTTGGAAAACGATTTGCGGATTGATTTTTCTGCTTTTCAAAATATTGATTTAGATATAATTAGGCAATGTATTGAGGTGGAGAGGAAAAAGAGGGAGTTGAGGCTATTGGAAAAGTTTTTGGTACATACAGATGATAGAATACTAATTATACTTTGCGCGGTATAGATTTGTGCATTAGAATAGAAAAAGAAAAAGCATATTTGCACAACCCCTCACAGTCATGTAGTATGCTTATTCAAATGAATTTATCCGAAGAAGAAATTCGGTTACTAAACTACAAAAGATTTCGAGAAGCTAATCCTCTTATTCAAAAAAGATTACATGCCGTATATTTAAAATCACGGTGGTGCTTCACAAAGTATGCTGTTTGTTTACACCTATCCGTAATTGATATAAAAGAAAGCTAATCTATACGCTTTCAAGTGATTAAACAACGTTTTAGAGAAGCAGCAGGTTTTTCTAAAAGCCCTTCTGATACGATGTCTAAGGCGACAATTATTCCCTTCTATTCCTACCGTATGTGATTTGCCAATCACATGATTGTCCTCTTTAAAGGCGGTAATAAAACTCTGCCGGTCATCCGTACAGATACATCCGAAAGAAACGCCCAATTTGATGAGCTTTTCTCTTAATCGTTTAGCTGTTTTTAAATCCCCCTTCCCCCAAACATAAGCCACCATTTCACCACTTTGAGGTTCGTAGGCATAAATTAACCCATACTTTTTACCTTTATTGCCTACATACGTCCAAAATTCATCCACTTCCAGTCTCTCATAATAAGACTTACCGGGAGTAATTAGATAATGGGAATTTACCAATACGGATAATACCTTGCGGATACTGACTTCTTGTATCACAGAACTATCTCGGATACCTATTCCTCGAACCAACATCAATAAGATTCGGTGAATCAATCCCGAATGAGAGCCTTTATAGGTTAAAGCATGATCACCGATAAATTGACGAAAACAATTTTTACAAAGATAGTTCGGTTTGCCACAGGCTTTCTTGCCGTTTTTCTTTATTTTTGTGCTTTGGCAATTAGGGCAATGAAGGGTTATTGTGATGTTCATATGCAAAAATAATCACTTATAACCTGATTGCCAAAATATTACAGCAGCATACTTTTTACATCACCACCAAAATCACCGAGTACTCGCAGGAGGTATGTATCAATTGCTTTGACATCCAAATCATTTTTTAATAGCGATTTACTTGCTTTACGCCTCTTATTGTTGTTAATCTTTTTATCAATGTTTCCATTTTACCGGTATCATTTACCATGACGGTGAGCGTGCAAGCAAACAATCCGTCATTCGATTCTATGTTGATGGAGCGTAGCGAAACATCAGTCTCTTTGGATATTACGGAAGTAATATTAGTTACGATACCAATATCGTTGTTTCCTACCACATGAAGCATAACCGTATATTTTGTCCCGTATGATTTGCCTGTCCATTCGGCTTTGACAATACGATATCCGAATCTTTCCTTCATTTGATTCGCATTGGGACAACTTTTCCGGTGAATCTTTATGCCGTTGGTTACGGTAACAAAACCGAATACTTCATCGCCGTATATCGGGTTACAGCATTTGGCCAATTTAAAGTCCACCCCCTTCAGGTGTTTATCAATAAGAAGTACGTCTTCCTGTTCGACCTCGTCATCTGTCGGAGTTGGCAGGTTAAAGTTTTCTACCCCTTGCGCATTAGGAACGGTATCTTCACGGTTGTCATGCTTCTGCTGTTCCATGTATTTTTCCAGAATGTCATTTACGTCCGGAACCCCATCTGCTATGTGTTGGTAGAAGTCCGTTACACTTTTGTATCCCATCCGTTTAATGAGATGCATCATAACGGATTCATCATATTCTATTTTTCTATTTTTAAATTTCCTTTCCAACATTTCTTTCGCCAAGTCGCACTGCGTGGTATTCAACTCTTTCAACGCCTGCCGGATTTTGGTACGTGCTTTTGTGGTCGTGGCAATGTTCAGCCAATTTTGTTTGGGTGTTTGGGTATTGGAAGTCGTAATTTCCACCTGATCGCCACTATTAAGCGTTTGCCTTAGGGGAACGATTTTCCCGTTTATTTTTCCCCCGACACATTTGCTTCCCAATTGGGAATGTATATGAAAGGCAAAGTCGAGCACCGTTGCCCCTTTCGCCATTTTATAAAGATCGCCTTTTGGAGTGAACACAAATACCTCGTCTTCATACAGATCCAGTTTAAACCGGTCCATTACTTTCATCGAATCACTTTCCGAATGTTCCTCCAATGTTTCCCGCATGGAATTGAGCCACTCGTCCAATAATCCGCTTTCGTTTTTAATACCTTTGTAACGCCAATGTGCGGCAAGTCCCCGTTCGGCAACTTCGTCCATACGACGAGTGCGTATTTGTACTTCCACCCATTTACCTTTAGGTCCCATCACGGTAATATGCAAGGACTCATAGCCATTGCTCTTCGGTATGGACAACCAATCACGCAAACGTTTGGGATTAGGCTGATACATATCCGTTATAACGGAATAGGCTTGCCAACATTCTTGTTTTTCTTTTTCTCCTTCGGAATCAATGATAATACGGATAGCAAAAAGGTCGTAAATGTTTTCAAAGCCGGTTTTTTGTTTTAACATCTTATTCCATATCGAATGTATGGATTTAGTACGACCTTTGATTTCGCACTTTAATCCGGCTTCCGTGAGTTTCTTTTTTACGGGTTCGATAAAGGTGGCAATGTATTTGTCGCGTGATGCTTTCGTTTCATTCAGCTTATCCTTTAGAAAATAATAAGTTTCCTTTTGGGTATATTTTAGAGATAAGTCCTCCAACTCCGACTTTAGTTTGTAAAGCCCTAATTTATGGGCTAAGGGTGCATACAGATACGTAGCTTCGCCGGCTACATTCAGCCGGTCTTCTTCATTATCCGAGTCTTTGATCTGTCGCATAATGTTCACACGGTCGGCTATCATAATGAGAATAACCCGCATATCTTCAGCAAATGAGAGCAGCAGGTTTCGAAAGTTTTCCGATTCGACGGTTGCACTTTTGGTGTATAATTCATTCGTTTTAACCAATCCTTTGATAATTCCGGTCACATCATCTCCAAATTCGGTACGGATGATTTCAATAGGTAATATCTTACATTTTACTATTTCATTGAGCATCGTTCCTATCAATCCGGCTCCCTTCATATTCATCTCTTCAGAAAGGATTACAGCAGTCTCCAAATCCCTGATAACAGGGTTCATCCCAAAACTGTTTCGCGGCAAAGAACGATTTCTTCTTACTGCTTCGATTAAACACCGCTTTATCTTCCTAATGTTGTTTCTGCCGATACTATCACCGGCAGAATAGATCAATTTCTTATATAAAACCAACAATTTTTTCTTTTCGATTTCTGTAAAGAACCGGATTTCATCCATAAGATTTCTTTTATAACCATTCTTTATTTGTGCGTAAAGTTATGCTTTCTTACCTATTTTTAAAACAAAAGCTCAGCAAAAATTCGTATTTTTGAGAATCAATTACATTTAAAATTAACATAATGATAACACCCGATGACAAGAAACAGCTTGCTGAAAAAGGTATCTCAGAAGCACAGATAACAGAACAATTGAGTTGTTTTCAAAAAGGATTTCCTTATTTGAGATTAGAAGCCGCAGCATCTACACAAAAAGGTATCTTAGCCCCTACTGCCGACGAACAACAAAGGTATCTGTCCGCTTGGTATGACTATACCCAAACAGGCAAAAGAATTATGAAGTTTGTACCGGCATCCGGAGCAGCAAGTCGTATGTTTAAAGACTTATTTGAATTTCTCGAAGCTGATTATGATGTACCTGCCACAAAGTTTGAACAAACATTTTTTACTTCCATCAACAACTTTGCTTTTTATGAAGATTTGAATGAAGCATGTGTTAGCATTGAAGGTAAGGACATCGTTTCTCTTATAGCCGAGGGTAAGTATAAAGCAATCGTATCGGCTTTATTAGACGTAGCAGGACTTAATTACGGATTTCTTCCCAAAGGATTGTTGAAGTTCCACAAGTATGAGAACCGGACACGCACATCCGTAGAAGAACATTTGGTAGAAGGGGCTTTATATGCTACAGGGAAGACAAAAGAAGTGAATATCCATTTTACCGTGTCTGCCGAACATTACGAACTTTTTAAAACGTTAATAGCCGAAAAGATGGCAGACTACACCAAACGTTACGGCGTGGATTACGATATCAGCTTTTCCAAACAAAAATCAAGTACGGATACTATTGCTGCCGGTGCGGATAATACCCCGTTTCGTGATAACGATAGATTAGTATTCCGTCCCGGTGGACATGGGGCTTTGGTGGAAAATCTGAATGATCTGGATGCGAATATTATCTTCATTAAGAATATAGACAATGTAGTGCCTGACAGGTTGAAAGAGGATACCGTAACCTATAAGAAACTCATTGCCGGTGTATTGGTCGGTTTACAGAAAAAAGCATTTGAATATTTAGAGCTTTTGGATAGTGGGAAATACACGCATGAACAAGTTATGGAAGTTCTGCAATTTGTGCAAAAGAATCTGTTCTGTAAAAACCCCGGAATTAAGGATTTGGAAGATGTCGAACTCATACTTTACCTGAAGAAGAAATTAAATCGTCCGATGCGTGTATGCGGAATGGTAAAGAATGCAGGTGAACCCGGCGGCGGTCCGTTTTTGGCTTATAATGCGGATGGTACTATTTCCTTACAGATATTGGAAAGTTCACAAATTGACATGAAGAATCCGATACAAAAAGAAATGTTTGAAAAAGGAACGCATTTCAATCCGGTGGACTTGGTATGCGCTGTACGCGATTATAAAGGCAATAAATTTAATCTGACGCTATACGTGGACAAAACAACAGGCTTTATCTCTCATAAGTCTAAAAACGGAAAGGAACTTAAAGCATTAGAGCTTCCCGGACTATGGAATGGAGCAATGAGTGATTGGAATACAGTGTTTGTAGAAGTTCCTCTTTCTACTTTCAATCCGGTAAAGTCGGTAAATGACTTGTTGAGAGAAGAACATTAGTGATTATGTGCAGGGCATTGCTACTTATGTATAGATATTAATGATATTTGTCAAGTTATAGTTCATCTAGTTATGATATTTGCAATTAATTATAGTATTACAATTTTATTTAAGTATGTGATATAAATTAGTTTTCATTAAATTTGGAATATTTGATATTCAAGTTTGTTCCTAAATTGGCCAGACATCTATTGACGGCATAAAATAGAGAATCTTTATCAAAGTAATCCTCCGGATCCAGCCACTCTTTCTTTAGTTTACGCCAAATGGTTGTTTCTGCGATATTTAAATGAGGAGAATATGGCGGAAGGAAAAATAAGAATAAACCTCTTTCTTGCCAATAAGGGATTCTTTCTTGAATGATTTTAGATTTATGTACTCTGGCATTATCCAATACAATAAATGTTTCTTTATGAATTTGAAAAGAAAAATTTTCCATAAATTCCAATATGAACCCGGCATCAATATTTTGTTCTGTTGTTTGCCAATAGCACTTGCTTTGCCTGTTTATAAATCCAAAACAGTTGATTTTATGCGCCTTCTCGGACAATATACAAACCTCTTCGTCAGGAAATTGCCAACCGTAAGGCACATATCCCTCACTACAGACATGAGATTCATCTCCATAAAAAAGCTCTATTTGCCCTTGCTCGCTCATCGTTTCAAGTTCTTTAAGTTGTTCTACTTTATATTCATAAAATGCTGGAAGAGGTTGCCCTTTGGGTCTGCGTCTTATACGTTTATATCTGCCGCCAAACTTTTTAAAAATTTGCGAAAGGTAATCCTGCCCACTTGCTTCCCACTTTGTGCTTCCCATTCTGCTTTCGCTCTCAACAAGCGTTGGCGATTGGATTTGATAGCTGCCAGAATTTGCTCCTTGTCTTCTGATTCTACTATGATCGGTTTTCTTCCTCGCCCCGATTTAGTTTGCAATCCCAAAATTCCCTCTGACTTAAAGCGGGCTAACCAACTATTAACACTCACTTGGCTCATGCCCGTTATGCTCCCTACTTCTTTGGAATGGCGCCCTTCCGATTTTAACAAAATCGTGTGGCAACGCATCCGAAAACAGTGGCTACGCCCTGTTTTGAAGCCTGAATCCAACGTTTGGCGTTGCTCAGGTGTTAATTGCGGTGTGTTTACTCGTCCCATAAGGGCACAAAAATACACATTTTTTATAAACTAATTCTTATCACATACTTAAAATGATAATATCTATACATAGGTAAGTTCAAATAGTAAATGCAACTGAAGTAAGAAACAATATCTTGAGGGTGTGTCAAAAGTCGGAATTTACGCCAAATAGCATTGTAATTCATTGATAATCAATAGTACAATATGGGAAAAATAGACTTTTGACACACCCTCAAGATTAAGAAAAAAGTTATCTAAAGGAAAAAATGCCAAAGTATTGGCTAAGGAACTATATCTCTTACTCTTGCCCTACAAGAATTTTGTGCATTCCCTTACTTCGGACAATGGAACCGAATTGTATGAACATAACCGAATAGCTCAAAAATTGGAGGCGAACTATTTTTTTGCGCATCCATATTCTTCGTGGGAAAGAGGGTTGAACGAATATACGAACAAACCGATCAGACACTATATTCCTAAAAAAGAGGTTTTTACGGACTATACGGATGAACGGATCGTAACTATTCAACATAAACTCAATCGAAGACCCAGGAAATTGCTTAACTTTGATAATCCTAAATATTGCTTCTTTAAATATATTCATCAAAAAGCAAACAGTTGCATTCGGTAGTTGAATCTGCGAAAGGGACTTCTATAAATTAAAGTTTTGATATGCAAATCATTCCTTGTATCTTTGCAAGAGAGATTGCGCCAAGAAATTGTATGAACCATTGTTCGGCATATTGACCGAACGTAACAACCGAAAGAATCAAGGTGATGTCGATCCTTTCCCAACATGGTAAGTAGCCGGATGGTTCTAATAGTGAATAATCGAACTCACATTAATTAAATATATCAATGGAAACAAACAGAAGAACTTTTCTTAAAACCTTAGGTAGTCTGACAGCATTAAGCATCGTGCCTCGCCATGTCTTAGGCAGGGGGTATATTGCTCCCAGCGATCAACTGACTAAAGGGATTATCGGAACGGGAGGCATGGGGCGTTCTCACCTGAAATACGCCGGAACCCGTCTGGTGGCTATCTGCGATGTAGATAAGAACCATTTGGAATTAGGCAAAAAACTTGTGTCGGAGAATATTGCCGCTTACCATGATTTCAGAGATTTGATTCTCGATAAGAACGTAGATATCGTGCATATTGCTACTCCTCCCCATTGGCATGGTATTATGTCTGTAGAAGCGGCAAAAGCAGGTAAGGATATCTGGTGCGAGAAACCTATGACCCGCACTATCGGCGAAGGCAAACGAGTAATGGAGGCAGTGAAGCAATACGGCAGTATGTTTCGTCTGAATACTTGGTTCCGGTTTACAGATAACTTTTACGGACTTGGCACACCTGTTCGTCCTCTGAAAAAATTAGTACAAAGCGGCATGCTTGGCTGGCCCTTAAAAGTCGTTATAAGCAAACACACCGGCTTCGACTGGAAATTCTACTGGGTAGGGAAAGAAGACCTTGCTCGGGAATCCATTCCCAAAGAACTTGATTATAACATGTGGCTGGGTCCTGCGCCATACAAACCCTATAACGCGCACCGCGTACATCAAACCTTTCGCGGTTATTGGGATTATGACGGCGGCGGACTTGGCGATATGGGACAACATTATATTGATCCGGTACAGTATTTCTTAGGAAAAGACCATACCAGTCCTGTTAAAATTGAAGTGGATGCGCCGCAGCAACATCCCGATGCTATCGGCACATGGCGCTCAATAACCTATACCTACGACGATGGCTGCCAAATAGTGCTTTGGGGCGGCGATTACGGCGATCCGAACACGCCATATATAGCCGGTCCTAACGGCAATGTTTATAAAAATTTTGTGTGCGATATTCTCGATTGGGAGAAGAAACTGGCTGATTATCCCGAACCCGGATACCAAATAACCGATTTTATGGAAAGTGTGAAAACTCGTCAACCATTTGCCCTGAACGAACAAAACGGATTCCGTTCTTCTACGATTGTCAACCAGGGTGTTATTGCTTTACGTTTGAATCGTACGCTTCATTTCGATCCTGTCAAGCTGGAATTTATAGGAGATGAAGCTGCCAACCGGCTGTTAGATCAACCGATGCGTTCGCCATGGACTATTTAACTAATCTTTTACATATCACAACATGAAGAAAATATATTCGATCGGCATCTTTTTGTTCTGCAGCGGTATGCTGTTGGCGCAGATGCCCGCAAACCGTACCGTAAATACAATCATTGCAGATGCGTTAGGGCAGTTGCCGGCAAAAGACGCAGCCGATTATGCTAAGATAATCAAAGAAATCTGTTCTACAGGCGAAGAAGGCGTTTTACAATTGGCGGATATGATAAGCCCTCCGGGAAAAGGTATCAATGCACCGGTAGAATACGCATTAAGCGGTCTCAGCCATTACGTCTCGGCAGAAGGGCAGGAGTCTGCTCGTTTAACTACATCCAATGCTTATCTGAAAGCGTTGGACAGAACCAACGATCGTGAGATTAAAGCATTTTTTATACGCCAATTGGAAATAATGGGTAAAGATGAAGTTGTCGGTAAACTTTCCGGCTATCTGACCGACCCTGCTCTTAGCGGTCCCGCATCGCAAACATTGGCTGCTATTGGCGGAATTGTTGTCGTCGAAGCCTTACTGGCAGCATTACCCAATGCTACGGATAATCAATCGAAAACAGATATCGTTCTGGCATTAGGTGATATACAGGATACGAAAGCCGAAGTTTCACTCAGAGAGCTACTAAAAAGCGATGATGAAAATCTGAGAAAAGCAGTATTGTATGCATTGAGTCGCACAGGTACCAAGCTCTCTCTTCCCGATTTAGCCCTTGCTGCTGAGCGGGCGGGCTACACAATGGAAAAGACGGGTGCTAACGAAGCCTACATCACCCTAATAAAAAGAGCGCTAAATCAGGGAAGTGTGAAAGATGCCGAAAAAGCTGCGAATCAATTGATGGCAAAAGCTGCCAAAGCAGGCAAGGTACAGAGTCGTGGAGCAGCTTTGCAGGTACTTATGGCCGTTAATCCTGCAAAAGCTACGCAGCTATTACAAAAAGCATTGAAAGATACCGACCGTGCATATCGTAATATGGCATTGGCTTATGCCTCCGAATATGCCGATCATGCGATGTACAAAGCATTGCTTAAAGATTTGGCGAAAGCAGATACGGATACAAAAACGGATATCATAGGCTGGTTCGGGCAACTTTATAACAAACAGGGAAACAAAGATGAAGCTATATCCGTAGTCCTGCCTGTATTGATCCGTCTGATAAATGATCCGGATATAAACGTTAAATCGGCAACAGCACTTGCTCTTGTAAAATCGCAAGATAGCAGGGCTATTCCGGTACTGGCATCTTTGCTGTCGGATACCGACCCCGAAGTAGTTAGTATAAGTAAAAACGCATTAGCTTCTTTCAACGGAAATATCAGCAGCGAAGTGGCGAAAATACTGCCGATAGCAACAGATAATGGTAAAATAGCGGCATTAAAGTTACTTGCTATGCGCAAATCGGCAGACAATCTGAACAGCGTACTGCTCCAGATACAAGAAGGGACGCCCCAAGTGAAAACAGCCGCATTAGATGCCTTGAAGGATGTGGTTTCCGAAAAAGATCTCAATACGCTATATACTATGCTCGAAAGAGAAGATATTTCAGCCATCAAGCCCATACAGCAGGCAATAATAGCCGCGATATCTTCCCGTCCGAAAGATCGGCAGATAAATATACTAACCACTCAAATAAATCAAACCGATAAGAGCAAACAACCTCTGTATTATGCCGTTTTAGCATCTACGGGAGACTCCAAAACAGCCGCTACCTTATCCAGCAAATCTTTTACATTTTTACCTGTGAAGTTTTTATTAGCAAGAGCAATTGTCATCACGGCATCGGCAGCCGATTGCTGCACATCTTTTTGATCCAAATATTCTCCGGCAAACAATAATCCAAGGAAAGTATTGGTTTGCCCAAGACTCTTCAATACCGCATTCTTCTGAACAGTTGTTGTAGCTACATCCATTGCCTGCGAGAGCATTAGTCTGCGGTTTTCGTCGGTAACCTTTGTGTCGGATGCAAGCCGGATATAGCGGGTTAATGCGCGGTCAAAATAACCGGAAGCATTGCTGTCCCTGCAAATGGCATACAGTTTATCAGCCACTTCATTACCTTGCCAATTGAGTAACGACTCGAATGCCATATTCTTGGTTACGGTTTCGGAACTGTTAAATGCTTCGAAAAGAACGGCAAGCGCTTTGGAATCTCCCGTAGATGCTAAAATGGCATAATACAGAGGTTGTTTGCTCTTATTAGTTTGATTTATTTGAGTGGTTAGTATATTTATCTGCCAATCTTTCGGGCGGGAAGATATCGCGGCTATTATTGCCTGCTGGATGGGCTTGATGGCTGAAATATCTCCCCTTTCTAGCATAGTATATAGCGTATTGAGATCTTTTTCGGAGACCACATCTTTCAAGGCATCTAATGCGGCTGTTTTCACTTGGGGCGTCCCTTCTTGTATCTGGAGCAGTACGCTGTTCAGATTATCTGCCGATTTACGCATGGCAAGTAACTTCAATGCCGCTATTTTACCATTATCTGTTGCTACCGGCAGTATTTTCGCCACTTCGCTGCTGATATTTCCGTTA